>Ga0160454_100053_pt1 | contig 174389 bp, 147 predicted proteins | sample HID1971M_E6MG_FD_108218 | JGI IMG/M metagenome (GOLD analysis project Ga0160454, IMG submission 108218) | Enriched millipede-associated microbial communities from UW Madison campus, WI, USA - HID1971M_E6 MG | ecosystem: Host-associated > Arthropoda: Insects > Digestive system > Unclassified ...
CCGCCGACCACTTTCGCCGTCTCTTACGGTCTGCCAGACCGTTACGCGCTTTCGCCGACCACTTTCGCCGTCTCTTACGGTCTGACAGACCGTTACGCGCTCCGCCGACCACTTTGGCCGACTCTAACGGTCTGACAGACCGTTACACACCCGCCGACCACTTTCGCCGTCTCTTACGGTCTGACAGACCGTTACGCGCTCTCGCCGACCACTTTTGCCGTCTCTAACGGTCTGACAGACCGTTACACGCTCCCGCCGGCCACTTTCGCCGACTCTAACGGTCCCACAGACCGTTACGCGCTTCCGCCGACCACTTTCGCCGACTCTTACGGTCTGACAGACCGTTACGCGCTCTCGCCGACCACTTTGGCCGACTCTAACGGTCCCACAGACCGTTACGCGCTCTCGCCGACCACTTTTGCCGGCTCTTACGGTCTGACAGACCGTTACGCGTTCCCGCCGACCACTTTCGCCGACTCTTACGGTCTGACAGACCGTTACGCGCTTCCGCCGACCACTTTCGCCGTCTCTTACGGTCTGCCAGACCGTTACGCGCTTTCGCCGACCACTTTCGCCGTCTCTTACGGTCTGACAGACCGTTACGCGCTCCCGAGCCTGCGCCGATGCGAGCTACTACTACTCCGTCAGCCTGCGAGCGATGTCGCGGTAACGATCCGTCGTCGCCGCGACGACTTCGGCCGGCAGCGCTGGAGGCGGGCTGTTCTTGTCCCAATCCGATCCGGCCAAGTAGGCGCGAACCGGCTCCTTGTCCATGCTGTCGATCTCGACGTCCAGCTTGTAGTTCTCCTCCGCCCAGAAGCGCGAGGAATCCGGCGTAAACAGCTCATCGATGAGGATGATCTCCCCGTCGATCAGGCCGAACTCGAACTTGCAGTCGGCGAGGATAATTCCCCGCTTGGCGCAATAGTCGCGGCCAAACTCGTACAGCTTCAGACTGCGCTCACGCAAAGCCTCCGCCAACTCCGCACCGACGCGTCGAGCCATCTCCTCGAACGGGATGTCCTCGTCGTGGCCGACGTCGTTTTTGCCGGCAGGCGTGAAAATCGGCTGCTCCAGCTTCGAGTTCTTGTGCAGCCCTTCCGGCAGCTTAATGCCGTTAACCTCGCCGGAAGTCTGATACTGCCGCCAGCCGCCGCCCGTAATGTAGCCGCGAACGACGCACTCGATGTCAACCCGCTGCGCCTTGCGGCTAACCATGATCCGTCCGGCCAGCTTCTCCGGCTCGGTCACGATGTCGCCCAACAGCGCTACGTCCGTATGCACGACATGGTTCGGCTGAAAACCAGCCGTTTGCTCGAACCAGTGCGCGCTCAGCCCGTTCAGGACGCTGCCTTTTCCGGGAACCGGAGGGTCCAGCACATAGTCGAACGCCGAGATGCGGTCCGTTACTACAATTAATAAGTGCTCGCCGAGATCGTACAGCTCCCGGACCTTGCCTTTGTGAATAAGCGGGGCGTTCACGAGCCCTTCGGCCGTCGCCAAAGCTTGGGTAGTCATTGCTGCCTCCTAGCGGCGCATGCTAGCGCGCGTATTATTTCAAGCCCAAGGGCTAGTCACGAAATTAGAGGTATTTTATTTCGCGACGAGACCCAACCGGTCGAAAATCGTATCCACATGCTTCAAATGCCAAGTCGGATCGAAGCAATCGGCAATCTCTTCAGCGGACAGAACATCGGTAATTTCCTTCGTCGACTGCACGATATCGCGGAAGTCGCGCTGTTCCTCCCAAGCCTGCATCGCGCGCGGCTGCACCGTGTCGTACGCCTGCTCGCGGGCGAAGCCTTTGTCGATCAGCTTCGTCATGACGCGGCCGGAGAACGGCACGTTATACGTGCTTCTCATGTTGCGCTTCATGTTTTCCGGGAACACGGTCAAGTTCTTCACGATGTTGCCGAAACGGTTCAACATGTAGTTCAGCAGCATCGTCGCATCCGGCAGGATAACGCGCTCAGCCGAGGAGTGCGAAATGTCGCGCTCATGCCACAGCGGCACGTTCTCGTAGGCGGTCAGCATGTGGCCGCGAATGACGCGGGACAAGCCGCTCATGTTCTCGCAGCCGATCGGATTGCGCTTGTGCGGCATCGCCGACGAGCCTTTTTGCCCTTTGCCGAACGGCTCTTCGACTTCGCGGAACTCGCTCTTCTGCAAGCCGCGGATTTCCGTCGCGAACTTGTCGATCGACGTGGCGATCAGCGCCAACGTCGCCATATATTCCGCATGACGGTCGCGCTGCAGCGTCTGCGTCGAGATCGGCGCAGCTTGGATACCGAGCTTCTTACATACGAACCCTTCCACCGCAGGATCGATGTTGGCGTACGTGCCGACCGCGCCGGACATTTTGCCAAACTCGACGCCTGCGGCCGCATGCTCGAACCGCTCCAGGTTGCGCTTCATTTCCTCGTGCCACAGCGCCAGCTTCAAGCCGAAAGTCGTCGGCTCGGCATGAACGCCGTGCGTACGGCCCATCATCGGAGTGTTCTTATATTGAATCGCCTGATCGCGAAGGATGGCGATAAAGTTCTGAATATCTTTGCGCAAAATTTCGTTCGCCTGACGAAGCAGGTAGCCCATCGCCGTATCGACGACGTCCGTCGAAGTGAGGCCGTAGTGCACCCATTTGCGTTCCGCTCCGAGACTTTCGGATACGGCGCGCGTAAAGGCGATCACGTCATGGCGGGTTTCCAGCTCGATCTCGTAAATGCGGTCGATGTCGAACTTGGCGTTTTTGCGCAGCTCGACCGTGTCTTCATGAGGAATGTGTCCCAGTTCGGTCCATGCCTCGCAGGCGCACAGCTCGACTTCCAACCACGCTTGGAACTTGTTCTGTTCCGTCCAGATCGCCCGCATCTCGGGCCGGCTATAACGTTCTAACATGTGTAATTAAACCCTCCATATTTTCGATTGAGCAATCCATTCCAGCGCCGCGTCCACATTCGGAGCAAGCACGTTCAGATGGCCCATCTTGCGCTTATGTTTGGCTTCCGCCTTGCCGTAAAGGTGAACCTTGACCTCGACGCCCAGCTTCTCGGCCGCCGCATCCTTCTCGCCCATCCATTCCCGCAATGGCTCCATATGCTCACCGAGAATGTTCGCCATGACGACCGGCGTCAGCAGCGACGGATCGCCGAGCGGCAAATCGCAGATCGCCCGAACATGCTGTTCGAACTGCGACGTGCGGCAGGCTTCCATCGTATAGTGACCGGAGTTGTGCGGTCTTGGCGCCAGTTCGTTGACGTACAATTCTCCGTCCGCCGTAAGGAACATTTCGACGGCGATCAGACCAACCGCACCCAGCGTCTCCGCGATCGAAACCGCGAGCTTCTCGGCCTCCGCACGAACCTTGTCCGAAATGCGCGCCGGAACGATGGATAGATGCAATATATTATGAACGTGGATATTTTCCGCAGGCGGGAACGTCTTCACTTCTCCCGAAGGGCTTCTCGCCGCGATCACGGAAATTTCCTTATCGAAAACAATAAATTTCTCCAGCACGAGCTGCGTACCGGCCCGACTCGCCTCTTCCCAAGCCGTCGCCAGCTCGTCCTCGCTGCGCAGCACCCACTGGCCTTTGCCGTCGTAGCCGCCTGTTGCGGTTTTCAGCACCGCCGGGAGTCCCAGCCGAGCCGCCGCTTCCTGCAACCCGGCCAGGCTCTCGATCTCGGCATAAGGCGCAACCTGCGCCCCCGCCGCTTCGACCGCCTGCTTCTCGCGCAGCCGATGCTGCGTCGTGTACAGCAGCTTGCTGCCTTGCGGCACGTACGATTCGCGCTCCAGCATTTCCGCTACGCCGGCGTCGACGTTCTCGAACTCGTACGTGATCACGTCGGAGCGCTGCGCCAATTCCCGTGCCGCCTCCCGATCGTCGTACGCCGCCACGATCTGCGCCGCCGTCTGTCCGCACGGGCTGTCCGGCGTCGGGTCGAGCGTCACGAAGCGGTAGCCGAGCCGGTTGCCCGCATGAGCGAGCATCCGTCCAAGCTGTCCGCCGCCGAGCACGCCGATCGTTGCACCGGGCACAATCGCGCGCCGCGCCGATACCGTCTCAGCCTTCGGTCCCGCTTCTGCACCAGCCTTCACGCCAGCGTCCGTCTCCCCGCCAGCCTCTTGCCCATCCTCAGCGCCCGGAATCGCACAGCCAAACTCATCGCAAGCCGCGCCTTCGCCCTCGAACAGGTTGACAAGCTTGTTCACGTTATCCCCTCCGCTCATGAAGGCAGCTCCGCATTGTCCAGCACGTCCTGCGTAATGCGCTCGCGCCTTGCGGCGACACGCGCCTGGACCTCGGGATCGAACGCGCCGATGAATTGCGCCGCGAGCAAACCCGCGTTCGTCGCGCCGGCCGCGCCGATCGCCACCGTCGCGACTGGAATGCCGCCCGGCATCTGCACAATCGAGAGCAACGAGTCCAGCCCGTTCAACGCTTTCGATTGAACGGGCACTCCGATAACGGGCAGGACGGTTTTGGCCGCGACCATACCCGGCAGATGAGCGGCGCCGCCGGCGCCGGCAATAATAACCTTCAGACCGCGTTCCACCGCGGTTTCCGCATATTCGAACATCAAATCCGGCGTCCGATGCGCGGAGACGACTTTTTTCTCGTACGGAATGTTTAACTCCTCAAGTATCTCGCACGCCTTCTTCATCGTTTCCCAATCCGACGTACTTCCCATAATGACGCCGACAAGTGACGACATGATTCCACCCTTCCCCGGTTGCGTTCTGTTCTTTTCCGCCATAAATGAAAAAAAGATCGATGGGAACATCAACAGTATTCCCCAATCGACCTACGTTCTCCACTTTCGACACGATCACCCGTAGCGACAAGACAAAGCCCGAACCTTGATGGGGTTCGCGCTTCTATTTTATGCCACCTGCGACTGCCGCGTAGTCCGAAAATTAGGGTTTTCGGGTAGAGACGTTCGGGCCGATTCCCGACATATACGCGCTTGGCGCCTTGCCTGTCGAAAGGCAAGTCATTTTGCTTATTTACGCTTCTAAGTTTACCTTAGAGCACGGGGGACTGTCAAACAAAGACGAACGCTTTCATTGAGAATTATTATTAATGTTCGGATTTACGTCGTAAGTTCTTCGCAATCGGGCGAAGAACGAACGATTATTCGAGACGAACAAGCAAATATGGAAAAAGGGCGCCTGTTAGCGAGACGACGATTCCTGTCGGAATGCGCCCGTATCCTTCAGACGGCATCCTTCGCGGACAAGCAGCTTCTCCATGAATAGATGCGGCAGCACAGGCAGCAGCCGCTCGCGTGTGATCGGATCGTCGTAGTTCCAGGACGCTTCGACAAGATGGCGCTTGCCCGATCCCAGCGCGGCGAACAACGGATCGGTCTCCGCGATTTGAAGATCCCCGCCGGAAGCCAGCACAAAATTACGGTCTCCGGCATATTGGGACACGTGGTCCCGTGAAACTTGCCGCCACAGGCTCCCCTGCTCGATCAGACCGGCCGCTCCGTCGGAGGGGCGGAAGCCGAGCGATTCATATAGCGTCGCCGCAAATCCGCTCTGCCCCATCACATACAAATTGTCCCCGAGAATCAGGTAGACGGCAGCCTTCTCTCCGGGCGTATAGAATTCGGACAGTTTTCTCCGGACCTTTCTCACCCCCGCCTCATAGCGGGAAACCCATTCCTCCGCCGCCTTCCCGCGATCGATCAGCCCCGCGATATAACGAATCCGTTCATAAGTGCCGATGCGGCCGTTCAGCGTAATCGCCGGAGCAATCTCCTCCAACTCCGCCAAGTCTCGAGGATGGCTGTTGCCGAGCAGCATCAGTTCCGGACGTAAAAGCGCGACCTGTTCCGGCTCGGCCTTCACCCCGATGTCGAAAATGTTGCGCAGCTTGCTTCGGTAGACGACCTGCGTCTTCATCTTGGCGATCCCTGCCCCTACGGGCCGTACGCCAAGCGCCAACAGCTCCCCGACCGTATTCGTCCCTGTAGCTACAATACGATTCACCGCCTTGGGCAAATGCACAGTTCTGCCGAGCGAATCGATGACCGTGCTCCGCCGCGTACTCAGCAGCAGATCGGCATACTTGCGCGGGGCGCAGCCGGTAATCCGGTGGAAGCAGCGGCTGAAGTAATATTCATTCTTAAAGCCGACCTGCCGGGAAATTTCTCTAAGAGGCTCTTTCGAGCTGCTCATCAGTCGCTTGGCATGTTCCACCCTGAGCCGGATCAAATAATCGATAGGCTTCCTCCCGGTCGCCGCTTTGAACGAGCGGCTGAATTGCCAGCGGATCATTCCGGACATCCTGGCTAACTGTTCCACCTTAATCTCTTCCACATAATGCCGTTCTATATAATCTATCGTCCTTCGAATCGCTTCTTCGTGGTTTGCGGGGGCTGTCTGTTCCTCCAGCCAAGCCATCAACCCCAGCAAGAGTTGCAGCCGAGCCTGCAAGACCGCCTTCTCCGCCGGAGAAAAAGGACCTTCGGACCTTTCGTCGCCGCCCAACGCCTGTTTGACTTGCGCGATGGAAAGACGATACGCGCATCCGGGAATGAGAAGCGGCGGCGCATCAATCAAATGCAGAGCCCTCCCGTCTGCCTCGTATGTCCGGAAGAAGAATCGAACGATTTCCCACTCGCCTCCCGCTTCCAGACAACAAGTCTGTTTGCTCCTTATCAGCAAGCACCCGCCCTGGGGTAGATCGATTGCGACGCCGTCGATCCGCAAGCGGATCCTGCCCTCCAGGGCGACCAACAACATGCAGCTGTCCTCATATCCAAGTTCCCGAACCCGCTTCCCGTCCCTTTCGCCGTCCTCTCCCGTACTGTCCCGAAGCCGGTCGAACCGCTGAAGCTCAATATGTAGCGATGTCGGTACCATTGTCGCATGCATCGTTAGTCGCCTCCTTTTATTGATAACCATTCTCATTATTATAGCATGAGCATTTCCGCGAATCCTCGTCCTTCACGACGCCCGATCCGCATATACAAAAAAAGACCAGCCAGAAAACTCGGCCGACCTCAACTGCGAACGAAGCTCCTCACCGAGGCGAAGCGGAGGAGCTCCATTCGTACGCTATGGCATCGATCGTCTTCCGATCAAGACTTGTTCATCCACTTCGGTATTTCGTTAAGCAACTGGTCCAGAGCCAATAGCGTATCTGTATTCCAGTCAGCCGACGCCGTGTACACCTTGCCCTCCCGAACGGCCGGAAGCCCGTTCCATAGCGAGGTTTGCACCCGCTTCTCCACCTCGTCCTTGCTCTCATCGCTATTCAGCGTCAGCATAAACAGCCTGTCCCCGGCATATTCCGGAAGCAATTCTTCGGGCAGTACGATAAAGGTGAGCTTTTCGTCGATAATATTGCTCTTAACGGCCGGCGGAATGTCGAAGCCCTGTTCTTGATACAGAACGACTCCCAAAGAGCGATTCCCCATCACATAGAGCGTCTTGCCCAGTTGCAGCAGAATCGTCGCCGTTTCTGCCTCCGCCACGTCCAGCTTGGCCCACATTTCGTTCGACTTGGCGGTGAAAGCGGAGATCCAGCCTTCCGCTTCGTCCTGCTTGCCGAAAATCTCCCCCAGCTCACGCGCACGCTCCTGGTAAGGGCGACTGGAGTCGAACGGTACGGTCGGGGCGATTTTGGCGAAAGCCCTGTTGCGATCCGGATCGTTCGTGTAGCCGTTCAAAATCAGGTCAGGCTCGAGCGCGGCGATCGCCTCGGGATCACCGGGATTGCCGACATCCGCGATGCTCTCCAGCAGCCCTTCGGTCTGACTATCCGCATTAACGAGATTGGCCCCCGCAACCGGAATGTCCATCGCCAACAAATCCCCCAGCGTCGCGCCCAGGTAAACGACCCGCTGCGGTTTCGCCGGAATCTCTATCTGCTCCCCCGCCGCTGTCGTATAGCTCTTGACTTCTCCGGCATCTAACGTCTTCTCCTCCTTCGTCTTATCCGCGCGGCCGCATGCCGCCAGCGACAATACCAGAAGCAGGCTGACCCCCCATAACGCGATTCGTTGCCCTTGTGTCCTATTCATTCCCGTCTCCTCCTGCCAAGCTGCATCTCATTTTATGATAATGATTATCATTTTCGATAACTATTATAGGCTGATGCAGGGAAAAGGAACAATGCACAAAAAGCTGCGATTTCATTTACACAAATGCCAATACGGAAACCGCAAATCGCATAGTAAAACCCCGCCCCACCTCCGTCAATTCGGAAGTGAAGCGGGGTTGATTTATGCCATGAGCCCGCGAAGGCTCATAAACGCGATTATTCTCCGCCTACGAATACGTAGCGCGCGATAACGATGAAGAACAGCACCCACATGAGCCAGTGGATTTTGTGCTTTTTGTCGCCGGCCAGGTTGGCAACGAACGCCAGCAGCACGTAAGAAACGATACCGAACGAAATCCCGTTGGCGATGTTGTACGTGAACGGCATGATCGTAACCGTCAAGAACGCCGGAATACCGATGACGAGATCCGTAAAGTCGATTTCTTTAACCGATTGAACCATGAGCACGCCTACGATAATCAGAGCCGCGCTTGTAGCCGGTCCCGGGATTAGCAGCGCCAGCGGCAAAAGGAACAGTGCAAGCAGGAAGCATGCGCCCGTCGTAACTGCTGTCAGACCGGAGCGTCCGCCTTCGGCGATCCCCGCAGAGCTTTCTACGTAAGCCGTTACCGTACTTGTGCCGAGCATCGCGCCGCCGCTGACTGCAAGAGAGTCCACGAACATCGCTTTGCCGACTTTTTTGTTGCCTTCTTCTTTATTTTTGAAAAATCCGGCTCTGTTGGCCGTACCGACCAAGGTTCCGAACGTATCAAACAATTCTACGAACGTGAAGGTAGCGATCGCCGTCAGCAAGCCTGTCGTAAACAGATCGGCGAAATCCATATGCCAGAAGTTCAGCTCGCCGAAGTTCGGAGTCCAGCTTGCTTCCTTCAATGTATTAAAGTGAACGAGGTCAACGCCCGGAAGAGCGCCAAGCAACGTAATAACCAACATACCGATCAGAATTGCGCCTTTAACGCGCAGTACCATCAGCAGGGCGATAATGCCCAGGCCCACGATTGTCAGCCACACCGTAGGATCCTTCAGATGTCCCATCGTCAACAGCGTTCCGCCATCTTCGAACGTAATGATCGACATCAGGCCGCTGTTTTTCATGCCTACGATCGCAATAAACAAACCGATACCGACCGTAATCGCATGCTTCAGCGCATCCGGAATGGCCACGACCAGAATCTGTCGAACCTGCGTTACCGTTAGGATGAAGAAAATAATCCCCGAAATAAATACGGCCGCCAAGCCCATCTCCGCCGTAATCTCGTGACCGGTCGCCTTGGAGGTGATAACCGTTGTCGCGAAGAAGGCGTTCAGGCCCATCCCCGGAGCGAGCGCAACCGGAAAGTTAACGAACAAGCCCATTGCGATCGTAAAAATACCAGCCGCCAACGCGGTTGCCAGGAATACGGACTCGAAAGACAGTCCCGCTCCCGATAAAATGCCTGGGTTAACGACTAGAATGTAAGCCATCGTCATGAAGGTCGTAATCCCTGCCATGATCTCCGTGCGTACGTTCGTTCCCAGTTCCTTCAGCTTAAAGAAACTTTCCATGTTCCCATAAACTCTCCCTTCAAAATTTGAATGAATTGGAACTAAACCAAACATAAAAAACCCAGAAGACTTCTCCTCTAGGTTCCGCACAACCGGGAAAATCATTCCGATAGGCGCAATCGCCCCTCGGTCTGCTTCCCTTTTCGTAGACAGATCATTTGCGGTGACCTCGTAGAGACTCCCGGGCCGATTCCCGGGATTATACGAAAAGATTATTCAGTTGTTGCTTGTCCATCACATATTCTAGGTCGAAAGCCCTTCGATGTCAACGATTATTTACGTATATTCACAGGCGGTAAGCGGATATAATGTTCGGAAATTGCATTCTTGTCTGGTGGGAACCTTGTCGAAACTTCTATTGAAAGCGAAAACAAAGCATATGGTGGATGGAAAATACAACAATCGCCCCGGGCTGCGGCCCGGAGCGACTGCGATCTATCGATTGTGCGAGGGGGGGGGGCGATTGTGATTGTGACTGTGACTGTGATTGTGATTGCGATTGCGGTTACGGTCGCGATTCGAGCAGCGCCACGATCAGCTTCGCCGACTCCGCGCGGGTTCCGCCGGCCAGCGGGCGGAACTTGCCGTTCCCGCTGCCGTTCACCAGTCCCAGCTCATGCGCTTTGGCTACCGCTTCCTTCGCCCACGCTTGAGCTCCGCTCATGTCGGAGAACGTATTGCCTCCGTTTGCCCCCTGTACAGCTGTGCCATGCAGAATCTCATAGGCTCTGACGATCATAGCCGCCATTTCCTGACGGGAAATGCCTGCAGCGGGGCGGAAGGCGCTGCCCGATGAGCCGTTCACCAAGCCCGCTTCCTTCGCGGCGGCTATCGCTTCCGCATACCAGGTCCCTTGAGCCACGTCCGCGAAGCCGGCTTGACTCGAAGCTTGAAGCCCCAGCTCGCGGACAAGCATCGCCGTGAATTCGGCGCGCGTCACTTCGCGATTCGGCGCGAATCGCTCTCCGTCGATTCCGTTGACGCTGCGACTGGCCGCCAGCTGCGCGACATACTCGTATGCCCAATGACCGGACGGCAGATCCGCATAGCTCATTTTGTAGTCAAGCAGCATATAGGTGCGACCTGGGACGAGATCGACTTCCGTTCCGTTAGCCGTTCTCTTGCCCTTCACGTACGTCGCCGTTCCGTCGGCGGCAATCTCGTACACTCCTGTCAGCTTGTTCTTCGTTCCCGCGGGAATCGTCAGCGTCGCATTCGCAGCTCCATTCTTGTGTTCCCGTTTGCCGTCCGCATCCAAGGAGGACAGGCTAATTCGGAATGCCCCGGCGACTTGCGTCAACGTTGCTTTCTCTTTCTGCTGCGCCTGACGAACGCGCTCGGCCGATTTCGCCGCTTCGTCCACGACAACTTCAAGCGCCAGCCATTCGCCGCTTCCAAGTCCCGCAGCCGCCGACCGCAATTGGGCCGGGGACAGCTTCAGAACCAGAGAGCCTCCCACCGTCAGCTCCAGCCCTCCGTTTTTAAGCGCGTCGCCCGCATTCGCCGGAAGCCGTACCTCTCCGCCCGTTCCAGCTATAGTAATGCTCAGCTTCCCTTCGGATTGCGCTTTGGCCCATTCGGCATCCGTCACAGAGCGAATCGGCAGGCCCGACTCGTTGACGGACGGATCCGGCTGCGGATTCGGTTTCGCGCCGCCGGACGGGCTTGACGGAGTGCCCGGGGAAGGAGTGCCTGGGGACGGATCCTTCTTCACGATCGTATGGTCGTCCACGAGATCCCCGTTTTCCGTACGGGCTTGAATCTGTATCCGATCTTGACCGATTTCGATGGCGGAGTATACCGCAACGTTGTCGTCGAATACAAAATCGAGATAATCGTATTTCGTTCCGTCGTAGAACTTCCAGCCCGACGCTCCACCGTCCAAATAAAGCGTGCCTCTTTCTCCGTTTTTAAGCGGCTGGCCCTGCTTCATCGGATACGTGCGAGCATAGACGTGATCGTGCCCGACGAGCACAAGGTCGACTCCCTGCTTTTCGAGAATCGGAGCGAAATAGGTTTGCGTGTATTCGATCAGCTTGTCCCGTCCCGCCTCGGTATGGTAGGCAGGCCGATGGAACATCGCGACCTTCCACTTTTTCTTGCTCTTGGCCAGATCCGCTTCCAGCCATTCCGCCTGCTTGATCATATTTTCCTCGGTCGCCTCGGAATTGAGCACGACAAAGTGCGCGTTCCCCGTATCGAACGAATAAGCGTATTTCTTCTGCGAGTCCGGACCGTTGTCCGGGAAGCCGGTTCCTCTGGTGAAAACGTCCTTGCCTTCGCTCTTCACGTCGTGATTGCCAATCGCCTGGGCCGAAGGCACGGAAGTGGCGTAGATCGAGGAAGCCTCCCAGAATCGGTTCCATTCGTTCAGCGCGCCGCCATTGTCCACGATGTCGCCGCCGTGCATGACGAATCGGGTATTCGGATAATTTTCGAAAACGTTGCCCATCAGCCTCTGATAGATTTCAAGACCGTTGTCTTCCTTCGTATGCGAATCGGTGACGAACACGAACGACACAGGCGTATTCTGGCCGGACGGAGCCGTACTGTAGCCGTACCAATCGCTCCAATGTCCTTCATAGCCGACGCGATAATAATACTTCGTACTCGGCTGCAGACCGGAGACGAACGCTTGGTGGAAACGAATCTCTCCTTTAGGCCCATTTTCCGTTTGGCTGAGCAATTGGAGCACGGAATTCGCTGCGGCCGCAGTCGCATGGCCCTCAGCCAACTCCGGATTGCCTTGCGGAAGCTCGCTTTCCTTCACGTACTGAATATAATTTTGCGGAACGGAAGGAGCCGTCTGCCAGGCAACGCTAAGCTTCGTCGCCATGTCCTCGCTCACATAGGTCTGGACGTACAGCGGTCGTTCCGGACCGAATTGAGGGACGACGGCAAATGTTAGGCGCTCGCTTAATCCGTTGTCTTTGACCGCCTGAAGGAACCATACGCCCTTAGCCAGCGTCGCCAGTTTCGTACGAACTTGGCCTTGCGCGTCTGTTAACCCGATTCCTTGTGCAAGATCTTCTTGCTGAACGTCGGCAGACGGAATCCAGCCCATTCCGCTGCCGTCGGGCAGGAACGCTTGGACGAACCCGGATGTTGCGCCTACAGTCGCGAGCAGTTGACGACCTTGTCCCAGCTCCAGCTTAACCGCCGAAGACGAGTCTGCGTTTGTGTACACCTTCGATTGAGGAGCGGTTACGGTGACGTAGGTTTGCGGACCGTTCGGGTCCGTGAACTCAATCCGCGCACCTTGAACTGGCGCGCCATTGCCGTCCTTCACCGTAAAGACGCTTTCCGTCCCGAGCGACGTTCCGTTTGCTTCCAATTGGTAAGCGAAGCCGAGGCCGTAGCGGATCGGAGCTGCGAAGGAAGGAATAGAAACGTCGCCCGCATAGCCTAAGCCGCCTTCGATCATTCGCACGCTCTTATACGTTTCTCCGCGTTCCATCTTGGCGTTCCGGTTCACTTCGAATTCGATGTTGGCCAGCGGTGCGGCGGAAGCTCCGTTCAGCCCTGCGGCGCTGAATTTTACGCTGCCTCCGACATTATCGATGTCGGCATGCACGCCGATCAGATCTGCGCGTTCTGCGACATTGCGCGCTTGCAACGTCGCGGGATCGAACTGGATCGTCGCATAGACGCTTTCCGCTACGCTGATGTCCTGAGCCTGCAACAGGACATGAAACGGCACTCCGCTCTTCGCTTCCGCGGGAGCGGTCATGGCCAGGCGCTCGCCGTGTTCGACTCGAAAAGTATATTCGATTCGCGCAGGGTTGCCCGCCAAATCGCGCGCCTCGGCAACGGCTTCATGGTAACCCCCGCCCATCGCCGCGCCTGGCGAGAACACGGCAACGCCGTTCTCGAAAGCGGACGGCGCAAAAGGTCGGCCGTCAATCGTCAGACACAAAGACGCCGGATCGATACCGGTTCCGAAGTCGGACGCGGCCAGCGAAATGTCCGATATCGGCGCATTCACCGTCTGATCAGGAGTTGGATAAACGGCGGCCAGAGTCGGCACCGTCGTATCTTCGTCCACGGGATCGTAGATCAGCCGGATATCGTCGACCCAGATCGAGCCTTTGTTTTTCTTGCCGATATCCCTCTGCTTCATCTGCAGAAACAGCTCCAGCACGATCGGGGCCGGCTTTCCCTGCTCGATGTCGACTTCGAGATAACGCCAGCCCGTCCAGTCGATGCCAACGCTTTCGTCGGCGTAATGCTCCATTTCGAAAGAACTGCTGTTTCCGTCGCGGAACTTGGTCGTAAGCAGATGGCCGTCCTTGTTGGCGTATACCCACATGCCGATTTTTTGCGGATAGCCTTGAATCGGAATCGTATAAGGGACGGCGCCAATCGAGATTTGCGACGGGTTGTCCTCGATCCCGATCATGTCGTAATCGATTCGCGCGGAATAAGCGCCGTTGCGCACATATTTCGGGTTCGATTCGAGCGACAGACTGCCGTCGAACACCCGTTTTTTCTCCAACCGGACATTGCCCAGGCCGTTCTCGAAATCCTCCAGCATAACGACACCCGACGGGGCCGCATAAGCCGTATCCGCTCCGATAACCGCTTGCGGTACATACGGCGCAAGTACAGCCAGCGACAACATAACGGCGAATAATTTGTTTATTAGGCGACGACCTTGAGACTTCACAGACCTTCACGCTCCTCTGATTATCCAAAGCTGATGATTACAGTGGACAAACCACCATTTACCATCGTAGCGCCGCTTTGTTACCGCCGAATCACCCCCATGTAAAGCGCACGTTTATTTCGTTGCCGCCCCTAGGGCGTGTATGCATACACCGAGGATAGTAGATTTGGCCGAATTTTCGTTCCATGCAAGGAGCTTTTGTGAAGGCGTAACGGGGTGGACGTCAAGCAAAAGTGACGAAGCAGGGGGCGAAAAGGCGGTGAAAGATGCCCCTGAGCGGGTTTGATACACGCCCTAGCTCCGGATCGCAAAAAAACCTCCAGCGGCTGGAGGCAGTGGGATAATCGATATTGAGCAAAGCGGATTCGATTTCATCAACAAGCAAAAACGCCTTCGGCGTACCGGCTTAACCTAGGCGCTGAAGCAAAGCTTATTGCTCAAGTCTATAGGGTGGGCGGAGGTGCTCGGCTCGATCCGCTCAGGGCCAAGACGACTTGTGAGTCTAAGGTGGAAAACCCGCTTTAAAAGTCCCTCCGCACTTTTTTAGGGGCGAATAAGGCGGGTTGTCCGCTTTAATTCCGCATAATCGCTTATTCTATAAAAATAAGCCTGATTTTCCTTCTTAAATCGCCCGATTTCACTCATTTTGTAGAACTAAGGTGGATTTTCCGCTCTAAATTTTCTGCTTGGTTGGACTCTGCCGGGCAGCGAACTTTACACTTTTCGAATCTTAAATATTCAAATCCGATTGACTTCGCCGTTCACAAACCATCTTCGCGACCCGTCGGAATCCGTCTTGGAATCGATGTGCAGATACACCGCGCTGCCGTCAAATTTCTCCCAAAACAAAATTACGCGATCCTCGTTCGGACTGATCAAAGCGCCGGGATAGAGATCGCCTTTCTGCAACTCGGACTTCCTTTGATCGCTAAAAAGCGCTTCGTTAAAGGTCGACACTTCTTGATCCGGCAATCCGTTCGTCAGCTCCAGGTCAAGATCTCCGCTGCTGACCAACTTCCAATCCTTTACGGATATAATACTGTTCAGCTTATCGGCAACCCCGTTCCAACTGGTGAGCAGCTTCTCAGCCACCTCAGGCTGCATCTTCTGCTCATCCGCAAAGGAAGGATGAACATTGTAATAGAGCTTACCTTCCTTAACCCGTTCCGGATAAGAATCGCGATTCGTTCCTGCGTAACCGATTTGGGTCAACACGATCAAGATAATTAGACTCCCCAATGCGAGCACGAACCATTTCACCCATTGGTCTTTAGAAAATATCATTTTGTAAAAAACCTCCGGAAATCAATCTGATATTATTCAGACGATTTACAGAGGAGAAATGTTCTCTATTTTGGAAGAATTTCCACAAAAGACCGTCCGCTTAAAAGCGATCAACTGCTAAACTTATGGAGTGTAATATAATTATCATGGCTATTGATAATTTGCTTAATAACCGGAAACTCTTCTTTCATCTTCCTTGTATCTGATTTTACATCTTCAACATCGCTTTTAACGTTCGCTACTTTGGCAATTAATTGCGTACCGATTTCATTACCTTGCCTGGTCAAGCCTTCGAGACGATCAAAACGATCATCCATCTTTCCGAACTCTTTGTGGAATCCGTCAAGACGTTCGCTCATCTTTCCAAATTTCCCCGGCAGCCCCTCGAGATGATCAAGACGCTTGTCCATTTTTTCAACTTTCTCGTCCAGCCCGTCAAGACGCTTGTCCATCTTTTCAACTTTCCCGTCCAACCCGTCAAGACGCTTGTCCATCTTTTCAACTTTCCCGTCTAGCCCGTCAAGACGCTTGTCCATCTTTTTAAATTTCCCGTCCAGCCCATCAAGGCGTTTATTCACCTTATCAAATTCTGTAGGCAGTCCCTCAAGGCGATCAAGGCGCTCATTCATCTTTCCAAACTCCGCGCTCAGCTCTCCAAATTTCCCGTCCAACCCCTCAAGACGATCAAGACGCTCGTTTACCTTGCCAAACTCTTTTTGAAATCCGTCAAGCCGCTCATTCACTTTGCTAAACTCTGCATGCATCCCTTGAAGCAGCGCTTTTAACTCTTCCATTATTCTTCCCCTCCAATCCGTTTTTTTTCAATTAATTTGATGTATGTCCGAATCTCTTGATATAACCTCATCATATCGTATAGCAGTAGCCCTGAGCAACAATTCGGCCTTGTTTTTAATATTAAAAAACTCCCTCCCATTTGCTGAACAACGCAAACAGAAGAGAGTTCTTTTTTAACGCCTATAGCTGTACATCCGCCTTATTCCCACTCAATCGTAGCAGGAGGCTTGGACGTAATGTCGTACACGACACGGTTGACGTTCTGTACTTCGTTGACGATGCGCACGGAGATTTTCTCCAGTACGTCCCACGGAATGCGCGCCCAGTCGGCGGTCATGCCGTCGATCGAAGTAACTGCGCGGATGCCGACGGTGTACGAGTACGTGCGCCCGTCGCCCATTACGCCAACGCTCTTCATGCCCGGTAAAGCCGTAAAATACTGCCAAATCTCGCGGTCAAGCCCCGCTTTGGCAATCTCGTCGCGCAGAATCGCGTCGGACTCGCGCACGATTTCCAGCTTGTCATCGGTCACTTCGCCCAGCACGCGGATCGCCAGTCCCGGTCCCGGGAACGGCTGACGCATCACGATCGCTTCCGGCAAACCGCATTCCGCGCCGACCTTGCGCACCTCGTCCTTGAACAGCGTCTTAAGCGGCTCGATCAGCTTGAACTTCATGTCCTCCGGCAAGCCGCCTACATTATGGTGGGACTTGATCGTCTGGGCCGTCGCCGTGCCGCTCTCGACGATGTCGGTGTACAGCGTGCCTTGAGCGAGGAAGGTAAAGTCGTCAAACTTCGCCGACTCCTCCTCGAACACGCGGATGAAGTCGTTGCCGATCAGCTTGCGTTTTTTCTCCGGATCGTCTACGCCCTTCAAGTTGCCGAGGAACCGCTCGCTTGCATCGATCTTCACGACATTCATGCCGAATTTGCCAACGAACGTCTCCATGACGCTCTCGGCTTCGCCTTTGCGCAGCAGGCCGTGATCGATGAACATACAGGTCAGTTGATCTCCGATCGCCTTGTGAATCAGAATAGCGACGACGGAAGAATCCACACCGCCGGACAAGGCGCACAGCACCTTCTTGTCTCCGACTTCCTGACGAATCTCCGCGATCATATCGTCGATAAACGAGCCCATCGTCCAGTCGCCTTTACAGCCGCACACTTTGAACAGGAAGTTGCCGATCATTTCATTGCCGTGCACGGAGTGTCGTACTTCCGGGTGGAACTGCACCGCGAAAATTCGGCGATCCGGGTTGCTCATCGCCGCAACCGGAGCATGTTCCGTGCTCGCATCGACGCGGAAGCCGGTCGGCAGCTCCGTAACATGATCGCCGTGGCTCATCCATACCGTCTGACGGCTATCCAGTCCTTGCGCAAGCGCCGAGCCTTCCGCGAAATCGATGTCCGATTTTCCGTACTCGCGTTTGTGCGCCGGTTCGACTTTGCCGCCCTGCTGATGCGTGATCAATTGCATGCCGTAGCAAATGCCGAAGATCGGCACGCCAAGCTCGTAAATCGCCGGATCGACCGTAGGCGCTCCTTCCGCATAGACGCTAGCCGGTCCGCCCGAGAAAACAATCCCCTTAGGAGCCATCTCGCGAAGCTTGTCCGCCGACGTATTAAACGGAAGCAACTCGCTATATACGCCCAAATCGCGAATGCGTCTGGCGATCAGCTGGTTGTACTGTCCGCCGAAATCGAGTACGACGATCATTTCATGCTGGTTGTTAGTCACTGTTTAAACCGAGCCCCTCTCAATCAATTGAAGCTATTATAGCTTTGCGGCTTAGACAGCGTCAAGGAGAAGGGCGTACGCATCCGCAGCCGCCGATTGATCGGATGACCGTTCATTAATCAAGCTCTTGAACTTGCTCATGCCCCGTCCATGTCAGAATCGCCCGGTCGTTATGCCAATGCACGGAAATGCCGGTTTCGAAAAACTCGGTCAAAGTCGATTCCGTCAGCACTTCCTTCGTTTTGCCCGTTTGGAATACTTCCCCTCTGCGCATGAGCAGACAGTGGCCGAAAATCGGCACAATCTCCTCCGTATGATGCGTAACGTAAATAAGAGTGGGCGCGTCGGGCCGCTGCGCTAGCCGCTCGATACTGGAAAGCAACTGCTCCCGAGATATGAAATCGAGCCCGTTGCAGGGTTCGTCGAGAATAAGCAGTTTCGGAGACGCCATAAGCGCTCTGGCAATGAGCAGCTTCTGCTTCTCCCCCTGCGAGCAGGTCTGGTACCTCCGATCGATCAGATGAGAGCAGCGCAGCTGTCCCATAAGCTCGATCGCGTATTCCTCGTCTTCCTTCGTCGGCTCGTCGTACAAGCCGATTGAAGCGAACTTGCCGCTCATCACGACAGACTGCGCCTTGTCTCCGGCAGACAACCTTTCCTGTAAAGAGGAGCTGACCCAGCCGATCGATTTGCGCAGCTCGCGCAGGTCGATCGTGCCGAATTGCTCTTCGAAGACGCTGACCGTTCCCGTCGTTGGCCATAGATAACCGTTGATCATGTTGAGCAGCGTCGTTTTACCGGAGCCGTTCAGCCCCAAAATCGCCCAATGCTCCCCTTTGTTCACCGTCCAGTGGACATTGTGCAGAAGCGTCTTCTGCTCCCTGCGCCACGATAGGTTATCGACCTCGATGATAGCCTTCTTCAATGTTCGTTCACCCCTTCTATAGCTCCGCTCTCGGCAACGGCTGGCACAAGCCTGATGCTTTATGCTTTGGCAATTACCGGCGACGACCCGGCTCCGGCAGACAGCGCATGCAGCTTGCGATCCGTCGGCAGGAAGGCGGCCAGTAACCCGAGCAGTGGCAAATAAGCGCACACTTGAATGACCAGATCGATGCCGGACACGTCCGCCACTTTCCCGAGCACGGCCGAGCCGACTCCGCCAAGTCCGAACGACACTCCGAACACAAGACCGGAGACCGTGCCGACTTTATTCGGCAGCAGCTCCTGCGCATAGACGACGATAACCGAGAAGCCCGACATTAAAATAAATCCGATAAAGATACACAATACGACCGCCCAGAACACGCTATGAACAAAGGGAAGCAACAGAGAAAACGGAGCCGTGCCCAATATCGAGAACCAGATCATGTTGCGCCGTCCTAACCGATCCGCCAGCGGTCCGCCAAAAAACGTTCCCGCCATGCCGGCAAACAGCAGAGCGAACAATATCAACTGTGCCTGGTCGACCGAAATGCCGAAACGATCGATCGCGTAGAACGAGTAGAAGCCCGTCATGCTAGAGAGATATACGAATTTGGAGAACAGCAGCATCAGCAGAATAACCAACGAGACGCCGACGATCGCCCCCCTTGCTCCGACAGGACCGGAAACCGCCTCCTTCTTGGCTGGCTTCGGACTAGCAATGAGATTGGCTTTATACCAATGAGCGACCTTCGTCTGAATGATCAAAGCGACGATGGCGGCGATCGCGAACCAAGCGACTCCTTTTTGCCCCAGCGGAACGAAAATCAATGCGGTCATGACTGGCGCCAGCGCCTGGCCCATATTGCCGCCGACCTGAAAAATCGACTGCGCCAGCCCGCGCCGAGGGCCCGCAGCCAAGTAAGCAACCCGCGACGACTCCGGATGGAGCACCGACGAGCCGATCCCGATCAGAATAACGGCAAGCATAATATAGAGGAAGGACGGCGCGAACGCAAGCCCGACCACCCCCGCGAGTGTGAACAAAATGCCGATAGGCAGCAAATACGGCTTCGGTTTCGTATCGGTATACAGGCCGATCAGCGGCTGCAAAATCGAAGCGGTCACGTTCAGCGCAAAACCGATCAAGCCGATCTGCGAGAACGACAGGTTAAGCGACTCGTGTAAAATCGGAAACATGGCAGGGACGACGGACTGAATCGCATCATTCAATAAGTGCACGGAGCTGATCATGAACAAAACGGAAAAGACGGTCATATGCCGGGCCTGCTGCCCGATACTTGCTGTTGTGGAGCTCATGTGTGCATCATCCTTACGTGGTAAAATAGATTAAACATCTTATCATCTGATGTTTAATGGCAAACCTCGAGACGGGTTAATTCGTCTCGCCAAACAATTCATGCAGCGTTCCCTTCAAATAGCGGGACGCGCTTGCTACGGCCGCCTCCGCATTGCCGTCGCGAATGCTTTCATACAGCTGGATATGCGCCTCCGTCTGCGGATTGTGCCCTTCGGGGTTGGCGAATATGGTGGCCAGCGTCTCGCGTATGAATACAGAAAACGTTTTGTACAGATCGATGACTACCGCATTTTTGCTGGCGATGGCTACCGCGATATGAAACTGGATATCCGCCTCGATGTACGTCTTGATGTCGTCGTTGGCCAAAGCCAGATTTCGCGTGTCCAGGTACTCCTTGATCGCGGCGAGATCGTCCTCGTCCCGGCGCTCCGCGGCAAGCCTGGCAATCTCCAACTCCATCATCTTCCGAACCTCGTACACTTCCATGATCTCCGCTCTACGCAGCCTGCTATCCAGCGGCTCTTGAATAACGGCGGTACGCTTCAGATAAGTGCCGAAGCCTTGCTTCTTCTCCAGCAGCCCGGCGTGCACGAGCACGCGCACTGCTTCGCGAATCGTGGATCGGCCCACTCCGAATTGCTCCATCAGCTCCGGCTCGGTCGGGATTTTATCCCCTTCCTTCAGCTCTCCCCCGGAAATTTTCTTCTGAAGCTGCGCGACAACGTCATCCACGAGCTTCGTGCGGTTTAAGGTTCGGAAAGAAACCTTCGGCCTCGAATTCATCTGATCATCTCCTGTTTAAAGGATTCTAACACATTCCAACTTCTGCGGCTACCGTTAATTTTCGCCGCCGTCCCCTTCCCCTTCCCCTTATTCATTGAGATAAGTCGTCACCCGGTTCTGAATGAGCCTGCTGACCTCTTCGGCGGATTTCTGTCCGCTCATGTAGGCCGCGAACTCCTCTATGGCAATCGAAGCGACCTTAAAATCGCTCTCGCTCTTCTTGCCCGCTTTGTCCAGAAGGTTTCGGACGGATTCGATCTGCTCTTTCGCCGGCGTCCCGTTATCCTCGTTCTCAAGTTCGGTGAATTTCTTATCGACAACGCTTCTATTCAAAGGTATTCCCATAAGATCCGGCGAAGCCTGCATCTCGTCCGAAAGCAAAAACTTAATGAATTCCCACGCCTCCTGCCGAGCTTTGGATTTACTGTTCAACCCGAGTTTAAAGTAAGTCTTAAATCCGCTCCCCTGTCCATCCCCGTGTACGGTCGGTTTTTGGAAAAACGCCGTCTTCGGATTATTCGCCTGTTCAGGACTGGAGAATCCCCCAATAGACAACAACGCTTTGTCATAGTCATACGAAAATTCTTCTTTCAGAGTGCCCTCGTCGTACAATGCCTTGATTTGCTGCATCATGTCCCTGAACAGATCCGAATCGAAATTGGCTTTGCCCTGTTGGACGAGCTCCGAGTAATTGCTTTCAATATAATCGTATAATAGCTGGCCCGAAAACAAGTTGATAAAGGCCGTGTAATCCGGACCCGCCTGCTCCTGAAGCTTCTTGGAGATCTGTTTAACCTGGTCCCATGTCCAGGTTTTGTCGTCGATCTCGATCTTTGCCTTTTCCATCAATTCGGTATTTCCTTGAATGAGGTCAAGCGCGAAAGCAATCGGCATCACATAGAGGCCGTCGCCGTTCTGAGATCCTGTAAGAATGTTCTGATAGTACTTGCTTTTATCGAAAGAGGGATCCTCTGCCATCATGTCGTAAAAATTGGCCAACAGCTTTTTGTCGACGAATTTGTCCTCCGGTAAATTGTTCATGAGGATCAAGTCGGACGATTTTCCGGAAATCGCCTGCGTCGTTACGGTCTGAATGAACTTTTCCATGTCCGTTTGAGAGATCGCCGCGCTCATTCCGTTTTCCGATTTGGGCATCGCCAGAAATTCCTTGATTTCGATATGAATATCCGGATGAAGGGCTTCGAATTTCTGTACCGCCGATTCCAAAAAACGGTCGGAACTCATAACGGCGATCGAGACATTTTTTCGACCTTCCTCCGCATTGCCCTCCTGGCCTTCCTTGTTTCCTGCACAAGCAGACAACAACATGACCGCTATAACGATTAAGATCATTATTCTAATTTTCTTCAATCTCTTCATCTCCTTAAATTAATTTAGTCGAACCCGATTGCCGTCCTGCAAGGGCTCGCTTGTTTCTATAATGATGTCGTCTTGAGGAGAAAGCCCTCCCGCGACGATAATCTCTTCCGCGTTCTCATCTCCTGTCGTCACGTAGACCTTCTGTGCTGTATACGTATTGCCGAGCGAGCTTTTGCGCTCCCGAACGACGAATACATAGCCTCCCTTCCCGTCTTTTTTGATCAGCTCTTTGCGAATGACCATTCCTTGTTCCTTGACCGATTTTTCCAAAACAACGCTCGCCTGCTCGCCTCCTTGAAGTCCGCTGCCCGATACCGAGACCACAATGGTTTTCTGACCCTGCGCGGCCCCCTCTTCGCTGCCGCTCGCAGATCCGCCTCCATTGCCCGGCAGCCCCGTCGGTCCGCTTCCTCCGCTTCCGGACGGAGCATCCTTGATCCCAGCGATTGTTCCCTCGATTCGTTTGTGGATATCCCCTTTTACGTCGACGACCACCTGCTCGTCTATCTGCAGCAAATCTGCCGAGTCGCTATCCGCTGTAAAGGAGAATTGAAATTCGTCTCCATTTCTAACAAGCTGCAGCACCGGTTGCCCTTGCGGGAAGTTCATTCCATCCTTGACCTTAATCTCCGCCACCCTGCCGTCAAATGGAGCCTTAAGCGTGCGATTTGCAGATAATTCCTTACGCATCTTTTCGATTTTCCGTCGCGCGATATTTCGATCCAACCGATCGCTTTCCAGATCCCGTTCGGCCTTACGAATCGCCTCTTCGCTTCCCGATTGCTGAGCGGCGATAAACTGCTCCTTCAACACCTCCCTGTTCAAATCTTGCTTTTTCAACAGATCCTCCGCATCCATAAGCTGCTGTTGCAAATCCTCGCTATCGAAGGTAATGAGGATCTGGCCTTTCTTGACCTGTTCGTCCTTCTTGACATGGACTTTGCTCACTTTCCATCCGCTCTCGCTCACCAGATCCAACGTTTCTTTGGGAGCCATAACGCCGCTGCCTTTAATCAGGCGAGACAGTGTTTTCTTGACCGGTTTTTCCGTAGCCACCTTGGGCAGCATAGCGGTTTGCAGCGTATTGCTGAACAGCGTGAGTCCAGCCAATACAATAAAAAACAAAATAAAAAGAATACTAGCCACACGTTGTCGACGCAAGCTCATTATTTATCTCCTTTCCGATGTGTACAACGACTCCGTTAACCCTTCACGCCGGAGAGCTGGATGCCCTCGATAAAATACCTTTCGGCGCATAGAAACAAAAGCACCATAGGCATCATATAGACGACCGAAGCCGCAAAGGAGACGCCCAGCGCATCCTCCTGCAAGCGGGACAGAAACACGGACAGCGGCTGAAGCTCCGCATCCTGCAAGAAGATCAGAGGCTGCTCGACCATATTCCAGTAGTCGGCGAACAACAGCACTACTAATGCGGCAATACCCGGTTTCACCATCGGCAGCGCAATCGTTGCGAAGATTCGCATGTAACCGGCGCCGTCCATCTTCGCAGCTTCGATATAAGCCGAATGAATATGAAGCATGAATTGCCGCAGCAGGAACACGCCGAATGCGCCGAACACGCCGGGCAAAATGATAGAACCGGGGGTATTAAGCAATCCCAATCGATCCGCCATGATGTAATTGGGCACAAGGGTTACCTGGAAAGGCATCAGCATCGTGATCAAGTAAAGGAAGAACAGAGATTCCCGCCCCGGAAAACGCAATTTGCCGAACGCAAACGCGGCTAACGTCGCGACCGTAACTTGTCCGACAATAATGGGCAATACCATGAATACGGAATTCCAGAACATTCGCAAGAAGGCGGGGGTCGAGATCAACACTTTCTTAAATTGTTCGAAGGAGACCCAATCGGGAATCCATTTCATATTTACGAAGACGCTCGTATCCGTTTGGCCAAGCATGCCGTAATTCGCTTGAATTTCCCGTTCGGTCATAAAGGCATTATCGAACGTCAAAATGACGGGAACCAGCATCAATACCGCAACCATGAGCAATAGGAGCGAACGAAACAATGGCATGCCATATGCCTTTTTCATAACAATCTACCTCCAGAACGCTTCTCGACAAAGCGAGTAACCTATTCCATATAAGAACGAAATATTCGCTCTGTTCGGAACAGTACGGCAACGAGCGCTAGAATGCTGACAGCCGTCAATACCGCAGCGGCCGACAGCTTGTGGATATCAAGCGACAGAAACATATTGTTCATATAGTGCTGCATCATATAAATCCGGTCGTGCGGATAAGCCCCGGCGACAAGATACGTCTCGCGAAACACCTTGAAGGAATTCAAGACCGACATCAATACAACGAGAAACGTGGTCGGGGTCAAGTACGTTAGCGTAATCCCCAGCTTGCGCATGCGCCCCGCTCCCTCCAAATCGGCGATTTCATAATATTGATCCGGGATGTTCTGCAACCCCGCCAGGAACAGGACGACATTGTATCCGATGTTTTTCCACACATAGATCAGAACGATGACAAGCCCCGCCCAATCCGATTTCATCCAATCGATTCGACTTAGACCGAAATGCTGAAGCGCGGCATTCAAGGCCCCGTTCCAATCGAATAAAATTTGCCACACCAGCACGATTGAGGCAACCGGCACGACAAGGGGCAGTACATAGGCCGTGCGCAGCCAGTCCCGGAACAAGACCCGCTGATTCAAGAGCAGCGCCAAACTAAGCGATAACGTCAATAGAAGCGGCACGCTAATCGCCGTAAACCAGAAAGTGTTGGCCGCGGCTTTCTGAAACGAAGAGCTAAGGAACAGCTCCTTGTAGTTGGCAAGCGTCCAGCTTCCGTCTCCCAGCCGATCCTGGAGAGAGGTCAGAACGCTTTGGCCGAACGGGAAGAGATAAAAGACGGCGAATCCAGCCAGGCTGGGGACGAGAAATCCTAACGCAACGAGAAACTCTCTTCGCGCTAGACGTTGCATGTTCATGGTCGAATCCTCCTTGCGCAATAAAACGGACTGCATGGAATTACAGCTCTTAGTCTACAATCCGTATCCGGCAAAACTTCGGAGAAAGTGTGGAAAAAGTATGGAAACGGGCTTCAGCCGCAATTATTTTGATACAATGATGTCGATCAACGGGGTGGAGGAAAACGAATGAACGCATACCAAATCGCCGTAGTCGACGACGACGTACAAATTCGCGAAATCGTGGAAGCCTATATGCAAAAAGAAGGTTATCGAACGGTATCGTTTCCGTCCGTCGAAGCCGCTTGGGAGCTGTGGAAAAACGATCCGCCGGACATGTGGATTCTCGATATTATGCTTCCGGGGATGAACGGCTTCGAGTTTTGCCGCCGTATCCGCAAAGAAGCGGAGGTTCCGATTATTATGATTTCCGCACGGGACGAGGAGGTCGACAAAATCCTCGGCTTGGAATTAGGCAGCGACGATTATATGACCAAGCCGTTCAGTCCTCGCGAATTAGTCGCGCGCGTCAATCGTCTGTTCCATCGCTTCAGCTCGAGCAAGTCAGGGCAGGAGCATTCGGCATCCCCCGTTCCCCGCCGCACGCGGCTGGAAATCGGCGAACTGCGGCTCGTATTGGAGGAACGGCGCGTTTTCTGGCATGAAGAGGAAATCGAAATGACGCTTAAAGAATATAAGCTGCTTCAAACGCTTGCCGAACAACCTAATCGCGCCTTTTCGCGAGACGAGCTGCTTAATTTGGTTTGGGGAGACGACTATTTCGGCAGCGACAGGGCGATCGACGACTTGGTGAAGCGGCTGCGCCGAAAAATGAGCGAGCTGCCCGTCGAAACGGTGTGGGGGCACGGTTATCGGCTGAGGATGGAAGAAGGGGGGACCGTCAAATGAAACTCGTATATCGGCTCCATCTGTCCTTCGGACTTCTGCTCCTATTCATTCTGGCGATTACGGCTACGCTTATATATCCCCTGCTTCTCGATACTTTGGTGGACAACCAGCGGAAGGATCTGCGGGAACAGGCCAATCAATTGACGACGTTAGCGGTTCCGACGACACCTGCTCACCAAATGGAGCCGGCGCTATTGACGAAAGCGATCCCGCTGGCTCCCGCGACGCAGGCCGTCTTGATGTCGCCCGAAGAGAAGGTTTACTTCAGCACGTTAACCGGAGAGAAAGCGACGGAGCTTGTAGAGCTCGCCAAGCAGGTCGATCCCGCAACGGGAATCTCACAGGGCAAAGACGGTAAATACATCATAGAAACGTTAACGATCCCCCCTCAACAAGGGCTGCCGATGACCGCCATTACGGCTGTCATGGCTACCCCTCTGAGCGCGGTCAAATCGATTCAGTTGGCCTTGTTCCAGCGTTTGATGATCATTTTGTCCGTAGGCGGACTCATGGCTTTTCTTCTAAGCGTGGTGATCACCAGAAGAATCGTAAACCCGCTCACCGCGCTGAGGAAGGAACTGAAAAAGGTGGAAAACCGCCGTTTTAATGAGGTTCTGCTGATTCGTTCGGGAGGAGAAATCGGGGAAGTCGCCAGCAGCGTCTACCATCTTGCCGGAGAACTGGATAAGTATCAGAGCACGCAAAAAAAATTTTTCCAGAACGCTTCCCATGAACTGAAAACGCCGTTGATGTCGATACAAGGTTATGCCGAAGGGATTAAGGACGGCATTTTTACGGGGGATAAAGCGGCCAAAGGGCTCGATATCATCGTGAATGAATGCGAAAGGTTAAAAAAAATCGTGACCGAGATGATCCTTCTTGCCAAGTTGGAAAGCGAGGAAGGCATTTTCCATATGGACAACGTTCCGGTGCAAGAGCTGATTACCGAGGCGATAGAACGAATCAATCCGCTTGTCGTTAAGAGAGGATTGATCATTAAAGTCGACAGGAACGGAAATCCGGAAGAGCGGTATATTACGGCAGATCGCGAAAAGCTGCTGCAGGCATTAATCAATATTATCGGCAATGCCGCGCGGCACGCCAAAAAAACGATATGCATTCGTACCGTTGCCGGAAAACATACCGTTGATATCGAGATTGCCGACGATGGCGAGGGAATCTCCGAACAGCTGCTGCCCTTACTTTTTCAGCGATTCGCGAAGGGAAAGAAGGGAGAAACCGGTCTGGGCTTGGCGATATCCCGTGCGATCGTCGAGAGGTGCCGGGGGGAGATCGCGGCTGCCAATCTTCCAGGGGGAGGAGCGGCGTTTACGCTGCGATTCCCCTTATCGCGATAAGTCTCCGAATCATGAAATGCTCTGAACGTACTTCAGAACGTCGGATACGTGGTTGGCGACTTTAACTTTGCGCCATTCTTTAACCAAAATCCCCTTATCGTCAATAAGAAAGCTTGAGCGCTCAATGCCCATAAACTGTTTGCCATACATGCTTTTCAGCTTCCAGACGCCGTACAACTCGGAAACAGAATGATCTATATCCGCTAGAAGGGTAAAAGGGAGACCGTATTTTTCGATAAACTTTGTGTGTCTCTTTGCCGGATCCGTGCTAATGCCGATAATAGTCGCATTCAGTTTGGCGAATTCATCGTATTGATCCCGGAAATCGCAAGCTTGAGTCGTACAGGCCGGCGTAAGATCCTTAGGATAAAAATAAAGAATGACATGATTCCCAACAAAATTAGAAAGCCTCACTTCAGCCCCGCTTGGGTCTGGAAGGGAAAAATCGGGCGCGGGAGCCCCTACTTCAGACAACACTCTTATTCCTCCTGTTCTACAGCAGCATCGGCGTCAACGTCATTATCATCGTCATCTTCAGCGTCTAATACTCAGCTAACGGGAGGATGCGCGGTAACGGTATCCTTCCTATTATAGAGCAGTCAGACGGAATGGGCGAGCGCAAGAGCTAAAAAACAGCAGGATCGGACGGCCCTTTTCCGCCGCCAGATCCTGCTGTTGTTGCCGCTTACTCCGCGAAGAGCGGAGCGACGGCGGGATACATCCGCTTGTATTTCTCGTATTGGCGGTCATAATGCGCCCGCAATTTCTCGTCGGGCTCGTAGACCGTTGCGTTCTTCAGTTCCTTGAACGCCCGGCCTGCCGATGAATAGTCCTCGCTCCAGCCCGCATGGCGGAACCCGAGCGCGGCTGCGCCAAGGGACGGCAAATATTGCGAATCCTTCGGAACGACAAGCTCGCAGCCTAGTACGTCCGCCATAATCTGGCACCAGATCTTGCTTTTCGCACCCCCGCCGATTAGGGTAACCCGCAGGCTTCCGTCCTCCTGCCGCTTGGCGACCAGTTCAAGCACTTGGCGCATCGAGTAGGCTACGCCTTCCAGCACGGCCGTCCCCATCCGCTCCCGAGTTGTAGACGGCTTAAGGCCGATAAAGCAGCCGCTCGCTTCCGCGTCCTGGACCGGACAGCGTTCACCGTTCAGATAGGGTAGGAACAGCACGTCGTCAACGCCCCGTTCGGTCTGTTCCACTGCCCGGTCGAACAGCTTGTACGACATCGTGTCGCCGACTTTGCTGCCGGACCCGAATGCGCCGACCGCCCACTGATGGGCGCTTCCCGCATTGGACAGCGGAGCGATGGAGATCTGCCGACCTGCTTCCACGTAGGAAAGGTTAAATGCGCCGCTCTGCACGTCTAGGAAGCCCGTTGAAGCGCCCGCGACCCAGCCCGTCGTCCCGATATAGGAGTAAACCTCGCCTTCCTCGTATACCCCTGCTCCGAGCGTCGCCGCCCCGGCATCGCCTATCCCGCACAGCACGGGGGTTCCCGCGGCGAAGCCCGTTGCAGCAGATGCTTCCGCAGTTACCTTGCCGACGATGCTGTCCGAAGCGGCGATTTTCGGCATTTTCGCCGCATCCACGCCATAGCGCTCCAGCCAGGGACCGATCCATTCGCGGGTGCGGACATCCATGCAGCCGGTCGTGGCGGCGGATGTCGGATCGGTCACGCATTCCCCCGTTAGCCGGGCGATTACGTAATCCTTGGAGCTGACCAGGAAGCTGCGCGTTTGGCGATACGTTTCTTCCTCCCGCTCCTTCAGCCACATGATTTTCGGAAAAGTCAGCGATCCGTCGAACGGATTCATCGTCCGCTCCTGAATGGCGCTCTCGCCAAGCTCCTCCACCATTCGCCGCGCCTGCTCGGACGCGCGTCCGTCGGAATACAGAATGGCCGGACGCAACGGTTGGAGGTCTTCGCCTACCGGAATGCAATCCTGCATCTGTCCGCTGAACGTCAGCAAACCAATGTCCGCCGCCTTGATGCCGACCTTGAACCACGAAGCCGCAATCTTCTTCACCGCGTCGTACCATTCGATCGGCTCTTGCTCCACCGCGTCTTCATGACGGATAACGCGAAGCTCCACGTTGTTTTCCAGGAAAATGCCCGCATCGCTCGTGACTAATATTCCCTTGACATTCGTGGTTCCGATGTCAAACGAAGCCATATATCTCATCTGCTCATCCCCTTGTCGAGGAGCCCAACGTCTCCAGTTTCATCTCCGCCACCAGCCGGTACAAATAATCCTTCTCCCGGTTCTCGCAGCGGCTTACGAGCACGGAGCCTACGACGGCGCCGTCGAAGCCTCCGCGGATCGCTTGACCGACCAGCGCCGGAGAACGCAGACCGAAGCCGGCGACGACCAGACCGTCCGGCAGATGCGGACGAATTCGCTCGCATAGCGCCGACAGGCCGTTCACGCTGGCCATCGGATCGCCCGTCGTGCCGGAATACGATTGGGCATAGATCACCGTCGCCCCGTCGCACACTTGCCGGATCGTCTCTTCATCCATGCCGCTGTTAATAAAGCGGATTACGTCGATGCCCGCCGGGCCGACTTCCTCCTGAATCCGAATTTGCTCTTCGAGAGAGCAATCGGGAAGCACCAGTGCGTCGATCAGCTTCTCCTGCGTCAGCGTCCGGTACAGCCCCGCTTCCACAAGCTCGTTCCGGTAGCCCATCGCCCAGATCGGACGGGGCACTTCACGCCGGACTTTGCGCCACAGCGCCATCAAGCCCTCCGATATTCCGGCTCCGGCGTCCAGCGCGCGCTTGTGCGCGCGTTTGATAACGTCGCCGTCAATGAACGGGTCCGGACCGGGCACGCCCAGTTCAATAATATCAATGCCCGCCAATGCGCTGGCTTGGATCATTTCGAAGGACTCGTCGATTGCCGGATCGCCCGCTACCAAGTAGCCGAGGAGCAGCGCCTCCTCTCTCTCCTTGGCTGCGCGATAAGCTTCTATGTTGTATTGGCTGTGCATTTTCAGAGTCCGCATCATGAATTGCCACGTCCCAGCTTCTGCATCAGAACGGCCGCGATGACGATACATCCGGTAATGACGTCCTGCATAAACGTAGGAACGTTAAGAATCGTCAGACCGTTGGCCAGAATGCCGATAATGGCCGCGCCGACAAAGGTCCCCCAAATATTCGGCACGCCTTCCTTAAACGAGGTCATCCCCAGAAAAGCCGCGGCATAAGCCGACAGGAACAGTCCGTCTCCCCCGGTCGGATGGGCCGACCCAAGACGGGATGCCATCAGAATTCCGGTCAGGGCGGCCAGCATGCCGCACAGCGCGAACGCCATGTTTTTGTTTAGCGCGACTTTGACGCCCGCGACGCGGGAAGCCGATTCGTTGCCGCCGATCGCGTACAGCTTCCGTCCGAAGGACATGTGCGTCATCACATACCAGAACAGCACCGTCATCAGCAGCATAATGAAGGATAAGACCGGAATACCCGCCCACTCCGTCTGGCCGAGATAACGGAAGCTTTCCGGAATGTTCTCGAATACGGTCGCTCCGCCGGTCAGCTTGAAGTTCAAGCCGCCAAGAATCGTCCCCATTGCCAGCGTCGTAATAAACGAGAGCACGCGGAACCTCGTTACGATCCAGCCGTTAATAAAACCGATGACGAACGCTGCAGCGAGCGGCGCCAGGAAGGCAACCCAGATCGGATAGCCGGCAACGGCCATCTTGGCCGCGAATACGCCGCCGAAGCTGGCCAGCGCCCCCACCGACAAGTCGAACTCGCTGACGGCCATAACCAGAGTCGCTCCCAGAGCGATAATGACGAGGAAAGAAATTTGCCGACTTATATTAATGGCGTTATCGATCGTCATGAACGAATTCGGACTTAACGCGGAGAATGCAAGAATGATCAAAATTCCGGCGGCAACCGTTCCATAACTGCGCAGCAGCCGGACGTAAGAAATGCCCGAACGCGTCTCAACCATGTTGTTCACTTCCTTTTCCGTGACTATAGCAATATCCGAGCACTTGCTCCGGCGTAACGCCGTCGTTGTCCAGCTCGGCGACGATGCGGCTGTCGTGGAGAACGTACAGCCGATCCGCGATGTCCAGCACCTCCTGCAGATCCGAGGAGACGAACAGGACGCCGCAGCCTTTGTCGGCCTGCGCTTTAAGCAGTCGGTGAATTTCTTCGCGCGTCATGACGTCTACCGCCTGAGTTGGCTCGTCGCAGAGGAACAGGACGGGATCCGACAGCAGCGCTTTGGCGAATACGACCTTCTGCTGGTTGCCTCCGCTGAGCTGGCCGATCGCTTGCTCGGAGCCGGCCGCCTTGACGTTCATTTCCTTCATCCACGTGTTTACCTCATCGCGTTCGCGGCGAGCGCGAAGCTTGAGCATGCCGGAAAATCGTTTCAATACGGGCAGCGTCATATTCTCCCTGATCGTCATACCGAGCACCAGCGCGTCGCGCTTGCGCTCTTCCGGAATCAGGACGACGCCGTTCTCGATCGAGCTTCTTGGCGCAGGCGCCTTCACGGCACGACCCGACACGGCGATGCTTCCGCCCGACGGGCTTCGAAGTCCGTAGATCGTCTCCAGCAGCTCCGTCCGTCCGGCTCCGGCAAGTCCGAAAATGCCGACGATTTCGCCTTTGCGCACGTTCAGGCTCGCATCCCGGACTTTGCCGTCCTTCGTGGACAACCTGTCGACTTCGAGCACCTTGTCGGCCGCAGATTTAACCGTCGCCCGCTTCTGGCTTTTCTTCACTTCCGCATTGCTCATCAGCCGGATCAACTGCTCCTTGTCCGTCTCCGCGGTGTTGACCGTGTCGACTCGCTGCCCGTTGCGAAATACGGTTATCCGGTCGGACAGCCGGAATATCTCGTCCATCCGGTGAGAGACATACAGAATCGCCGTTCCTTGCGCCGTTAATCGCCCGATCAACGCGAATAGCTTCTCCGCCTCCTGATCGGTCAGCGAAGCGGTCGGCTCGTCGAGAATCAACAGCTGGCATTCGAGCATCATCGCGCGCAAAATCTCCAGCATCGTCTTCTCGGGCGGAGACATCCGGTCGGCCGTTTTGTTCAGATCGATCTCGACACCGAAGTCGCTGCGAAGCTGCTCCGCCCGCCGCTTCATCGCTTTCCAGTTAACGCCGACTCCGCGGGTCGGGTAGTCCAATCCGACGAACAGGTTCTCGTAGCCGGTAAAAGACGGAACGAGGTGACGATCCTGATGCACCACGTTGATGCCGATTTTGCGGGACGCTCCCGGATTGGGGATATCCACCTTTTGTCCCTTCCATTCGATCGTCCCTGCATCAAGGGAATAGACTCCGGTCATAATTTTAATGAATGTCGACTTGCCCGCTCCGTTCTCGCCGACGAGCGCATGCACTTCGCCCGCCGCGATCTCGAAGCTCACGTCGGATAGCGCATAATGCTGCCCGAACACTTTGTTCAGTCCTGCGACCTTCAGTAGGGTCAATGGAAACCCTCCTTGCTTCCGAATTGGGCAAAGCGGCCTTGGGCCGCTTTGCCGCTATGCGTTCGTAGTTGCTCTAGCGGGATTACCCGTTGTCTTTTGTAATCAGGCTGGCCGGAGCGTACAGCTCCGTGCCTTCCGCAGGCTGGCCCGCGAATACGAGCTCGATTTGTTTAACGACGATTTCCGTCATGCCCGTGAAGTTTTGCTTAACCGTGGCGACCAGCGGAGAACCTTTCTTGATCATCTCCACCGCCTGGCTGTTGCCGTCGATGCCGGTCACGACGATGTCCTTGCGTCCCGCCGCTTCGATCGCTTGGGCGGCGCCGATCGCCGCCTCGTCCCAGCCGGCCCATACTGCCGTAATGGAGCCTGCCTCCTTGTTGGACAGCAGCAAGCTTTCCATCTGCTTGCGCGCGTTCTCGATCGGTCCCGGGACTTCGACTTGCTGCTCGGTTACGACGGAGATATTCGGTTTATTTTTCAACAGTTCATCCAACTGCACCGTACGAGCTAGTACGCCCGGATGCGGACGGTGAGTCAGGATCACGATTTTGCCTTGATCGCCAACCGCCTGGAACAGATGCTCGGAAATCATCTTGGACATTTCCTTGTTGTCGCTCGTTGCGTTCATGACCATACCTTCGATGTAACCGGAGTCGGCGCCGAATACCGGAATGCTTTTATCCTTGGCGCGTTGGATCTGGCTTTTCAGCTGATTGGGATCGGTGCTGACGAGCACGATCGCATCGGTCTTGGAGGAAATAACGTCCTCCATCCGGCTAGCCAGCTGCCCCATATCGCCTTTCGTATCGACGACGTTCGCCTTCCAGCCTTTGTCCGCCGCTTGTTTCTTCAGAGATTCGACCATTTCGTTGGTCGTGACGGAAGACAGATAAGGCGTCAAAATCGAGATCGTCTTGGAACCGTCCTTGCCGCCGGAATTTCCTCCGCAAGCCGTCAAACCAATTGTCAATAGAAGCGCTGCCATAACTAGAATTGCTTTTTTCATCTGTTATTGCCCCCTTGATAGTAGGTGAAAAGAACGTTTAGTCGCGCAGACCCCGCCCGATTAACGGGCAGGATGGTTGCGCTGCCACTCCAGAAGTCCTTTGGCCGTCTCCATGTCCGTAACGAGCACGTCCATGAACTTGCCTCTAAGCGCTGCGACGATCGCCTCTACTTTATCATTCCCCGTCGCAACGGCAATGACATTCGGGATGGCTCGAATTTCGTCGATGGACAAGCCGATCATTCGCGATTCTCCATCATAGTGAACCCGCTCACCCTCGGCGCTCAGGAAGGAGGTCGAGATGTTGCAGACCGCTCCTTGGTCGCGTACGCCGTTCATCTCTTCCTCGCTGAAGTATCCGGACTTGACGATTGTCGCTTCCTCCGAAACTTGACCGATTCCAATCAGAGCCAGCGAAACCTTCTTGGCGGCTTCCAGCACTTTGGAGATTTCCGCCTCGCTCTGGAACATCTCCCGCGCTTGCGCAGAAGCGACGACTGCCGGGGCGTTCAACAGAAAATGCCGGCCCCTGAAATTCTCGGCGAACACTCTGGCATTCGTATTCGCATGCCACGCGCCGCCGTCTGCGCCGAACCCGCCAATCATTGGGACGAATTTGACTTCCTTGCGACCGACGTGCTGAATTTCCCGACCGACGGAAGCGATCGTCCGTCCGGCCATTATCCCGACAACGTCGCGGTCCTTGATCGCGCTTTCCAACAGCGCCGACGCCGCGCGAGCGACGTGCAGCTCCATCGTCTGGCGATCCGCTTCCGGGACGTGAACGACAATCACATCGTGGATTCCGAAGGTTTCCGCAACCGCCCGCTCATACATCTGCTCTTCCGAGTACGGATTGCGTATGCTGATCTGAACAATGCCTTCGGATTTGGCGGCGGCGAGCATTCTGCTGACCTGCGGACGCGAGATGCCGAGCCGCTCGGAGATTTCCTGCTGGTTCAGTCCGTCCATATAGTACAACGTGCTTACTTTGACTAGCAGCCTTCTCTTTTCTTGACTTACCTCATTCACAATACTCCGTGCCCCCTCCCTCTATGAACAAATGTTCATTTCAGAATTTTTGTTCTGAAGCTATCATACTCCGAACTGAAAGGGTTTGCAAGAACAAATTTTCGGAAGTGATCATATGTTCGACAAAAAGGACATGTATCTCCCTCCGCCTTCGCGGTTCGCCTTTCGGGAGATACATGCCCTATAGATCAGCTCTGACTAGCGAACAGCCAATATAGGCTCCGCCGTGTACGCAACGTCATTAAGACCCCCGATTGACCCAGTGTTCATCGCTTCCCAGTTGTCGTCCGCGGAACTCGAGGCAGTTTCTTAGGCCCCCACTGCACGAACGTATCATTGCCGTCTTAGTTCGATCTGTTCGCAGGATGCACTACGCCTTTTTGATTTAAAGCGGGAACCCCGCCTTAAATTCGATTTCGCACCATTTTTCAGTTATTTAATGCGGATTTCCCACCTTATTTTTTCGATTCTCCACTTTTTTATATTTTAAGGGGAATTTTCCGCTCTAAATCCGCACTTTTCCTCCTTGCGACAAAATTAGCGCGGACTTCCCGCTTTATTTTTCCGCTCCTCCCTCTTCAACCGTTACCAAAAAAAAGACGGCAATGCAAGGCCCATCCCTTACACCGCCATCTCTTTACAGTTGACTCTTAACTCCCCGCCCCGCGATACCGCTTCACGCCGTAGTTCCAGAACGAAATGCCAATCGTCAGGAAGACGAGGCCGACGACCGGCGTCAGCCACGGCATCCACCATTCCTCCAAGCGCCCGAGGAAAAATGAAGCCGGGTACACGCCCACGAATGCGAACGGGAGCAGCCACGTCAGCAGAAACTTGATTGTTTTATTGTAGATTTCCACCGGGTAGCGCCCGTAGTTCTGAATGTTGTAGATGAGCGGCCCGATGCCGGTCGGCGCGTCCGAGTAGAACGAGATCGCCGCCATCGCCGTATAGATGCCCATATAGATGAAGCAAGAGCCGAGCACCATCACAATCAGTGCCAGCGGATCGTACCAGTGGAATGGCAGGCCAAGCGTCGTCCATGACGAAATCAGAATCGCGAGGCCGACGAGCCCCCCGAACAGTGCGGGCGGGTCCATATTTTCCAGCATGACCTGCACCAGAGAATGCGCCGGACGGGTGAGCACCCGATCCATCTCCCCTTTGACGATGTACCGCTCGCTGAAGTTCCAGGCGCTGAAGAACGTCGAGAATAGCCCCGAAGCCAGCATAAAGTACCCGTAGACGAACACGACCTCCGCCTCGCTCCAGCCGCCAAGGGACGGCGTATGCATGAACACGATGAAGATGAACACCAGGTTCAGCCCGTTAAACAGCAGATCCGACAGCACCTCGATCCAGAAATCGGCGCGGTAGCTCAGCTTCGTCTTCAAATAGTTGGCCAAATAATCCCGATACAAGCCCAATGTAAACGCGAATCGGTTCATTTTCTCAACCCCCTTGCACGAACAGACGACGCCGCGCCGCGCGCCATACGAGCATAATCGGTACGATAAGCACGACCGTCCAAGCGACCTGCACGAGCAGCGCGTTCCACACATCGGTCCCCTGGATGCGCCCGGTGAATACAGAGCCCGGCAAATACGTAATCGCCTGAAAAGGCAGCCAATTCATAATCGAAATCGCCCATCCCGGGAAAAAAGCGATCGGAACGACGACGCCGGACAGCAAGTCCACCATAATTCTTTTCATCGACATGATGCCCTGATTGTTCTCGAAGAAGAACGCCCCCAGGCCCGTCAGCAGGTTCAGCTGCGTATTAATCAGAAAGCTGAACCAGATCATGACGAAGAAAACGATCCACTGCACCGGATCGGTCGGCAGCTCCAGCGGAAAAATAAACGATACGACAACCATCCCCGGAATCATGAACAGCAGCAGGCGGAACAGCCCTTCGCCGAAGCCCTGCATCATTTTCACGAGCAGATAGGAATACGGCCGGATAATCTGGATCGCCACGCTGCCGTCGACGATTTCATTCGAAATTTCCCGGTCCAGGTTGTTAAAATAGAACGCCCGCGCCATCCACGACACGGCCACGTAAGTGGACATCTGGATGACCGTGAACCCCTGCAGCGTCTCCGCCTCGCCGAAAATCGCCTTCCACAGAAAATAATACGCCCCGATATTAATCGCATAGATGACGATGCCGCTGTAGTAATTGACCCGGTACGCGAGCATCATCAGAAACCGAATGCGGACGAAATCCAAGTACATGCTCATCATCTTGCCGCTCCCGCCCCCGTCTTCTCCCGCTCCTTCACTTCGGCATCGGGGTTATCCCCGAGGGTCAGGGCCGATAAGTCGCGCGGCGCTTCGGCGCTGCCCGACTGATAAATCTCGCGCACGATCTCGTCGGTGTTCGTCTCGAAAATCTTGATATCGCTAATATCGAGCCGACCCACGACGCGGGACAGCACCTCGGACACGTTCATCTCGCGGGGAATCCATACTTTGGCGGTCAAGTCGTTGTCCAGCGACCAGCGAACCTCCAGCTCTCCCGTCAAGGCCGACACCCTCGCCAGCGTCACGGGATCGGTGAACTGGAACTGCACCTCGCGCCCCTTGCCCCAGCGAGATTTCAGCTCCTCCAGTCCGCCGTCGTAGATGATCCGTCCGTCGTCCAGCATAATGACCCGCGAGCACAGCGCCTCGATGTCCTGCAGGTCGTGCGTCGTCAGCAGAATCGTCGTGCCCTGCTCGCGGTTGAGCCGTTTCAGAAACTCGCGGATTTCCGTCTTCACGACAATGTCCAGACCGATCGTCGGCTCGTCCAGAAACAGAATCGAAGGATTGTGCAACAGCGCCGCCACCAGCTCGCAGCGCATCCGCTGACCCAGGCTCAGCTTGCGCACCGGCCGGTTTAGCAGCTCCTGCAATTGTAGGGTTTCCACCAGCTCGTCCAGCCTTTTGCGAAAATCCGTCTCGTCGACCCGGTATACTTTTCTGAGCAGCCGAAAAGATTCGATGACTCCGATATCCCACCACAGCTGGCTGCGCTGCCCGAACACGACGCCGATGCCCTGCACGAACTTCTCGCGCTCTTTATAAGGAACGAATCCGTTGACGAGCAGCTTGCCGGAGGTCGGCACGAGAATGCCGGTCAGCATTTTGATCGTGGTCGACTTGCCTGCACCGTTCTCCCCTATGTAGCCGCATATTTCGCCTTGAGGAATTTGAAAGCTGATATCCTTGACCGCCGCTACCTCGGTATGCTCCCGTTTGAACAAATCCTGGAGCGCTCCCTTGAGACCTTCGCGGTTTTTCTGGACCTTGAACTGCTTGCGCAGCTGATGCACGTCTATGGCTAACATGATGAACCTCCTAGGGTCAAGTCGAGTTCATTAAAGGTTTTTTACATGAACTTGCGTATTCTGGGGCCGAAACTTTATAATTTTAACATACTGTCAACTGAGAGGACTATCGGAATGAAGAAAAAGTGGAAGATCACCTTGTTCTCGATATTGGGATTGGCTTTTATTTTTTTGTGTGCGGTAGGCTGGTGGGCATGGGCAAGCGTTAAAGAAATCGATAAGGCACAGAAGCCGAAAGAGGAATCGCGGTTTCGCCAGTTTGAGGAGAAGCCGGAGTACAAGCCGCCGGAGTGGGAAGGCTCGGAACGGGTCAACGTGCTGCTCATGGGCGGCGACGACAGAGGACTGAGAGAAGGGGAAGTGCCCCGGTCGGACACGATGCTGGTCGCCTCCTTCGATCCCGTGTCGAAGAAAATACACCTATTCTCGGTGCTGCGCGACACCCGCGTGGAAATTCCCGGTTATAAAGACAACCGCGCCAACACGGCCCTTTCCCTCGGCGGCCCGGAGCTGGCGATGAAGACAATCGGCAACCTGATGGGACTGGATGTTCAGTATTATGTTTATGCCGATTTTCAAGGATTCATCAAGCTGGTGGACGCGCTTGGTGGCGTCGATTTCTATGTGGAAAAGGATATGAAATGGACCGACAATGCGGACGGCAACCGGTACGACATCAACCTGAAGAAGGGGCAGCAGCATCTTGACGGCGATAAGGCGCTGCAATATGTGCGCTTCCGGCACGACAAGCTATCCGACTTCAGCCGCACCGAGCGCCAGCGCCAGTTCCTGAAAGCCGTAGCGCTCAAGCTGATGGACGGCTGGAACCTGATCAAGCTCCCGGATATTTTGAGCGAGGTCGTTCCGTACATCGAGACGAACATGACCTCGAACGATATGCTGAAGCTGGGCACACTGGGCTACAATTCGCATCAGGCCGGCTCCGCGCAAATTCCTCCGATGGACCTTGTCTTCGACGAAAACGTGAACGGTTCGGCGATGCTGGGCGTACGGAATCGCGACAAACTGAAGGAATACGTACAGGAAGTGCTGAGCACGGACGATACGGCAGTCGAGGAAACTCCGGGAGCCAGCCCTTCCGCGAGTTCGGCAGCCGCACAAAATTAAGTACTATACCGCCGTCCCTCGGGATGGCGGTATGATGTTTATCTTCGTCTTGCAGGCCAGAAAGCAACAACACGGATAAGCGGAGGTTAGGAGAAAATGAATCAGAGAGTACGTTCGGAGCAGCTGTACGAGGAAGCGCAGCGCCACATTGTCGGAGGAGTGAACAGCCCCTCCCGCTCCTTCAAGGCGGTCGGCGGCGGTGCGCCGGTGTTTATGGAACGCGCGGAGGGCGCTTATTTCTGGGATGTCGACGGTAACCGGTACATCGACTATTTGGCCGCGTTCGGGCCGATCATTACGGGACATGCGCATCCGAGGGTCACCGAGGCGATCGTCCGAGCGGCGCAGAACGGCACTCTGTACGGCACAGCGACGGAGCATGAAATTCGGCTCGCGGCGGCGCTGAAGGAAGCGATCCCTTCGATGGATAAGGTGCGCTTCGTCAACTCGGGCACGGAGGCGGTCATGACGACGATTCGCGTCGCCCGGGCGTTCACCGGCCGCAACAAAATCATCAAATTCGCCGGCTGCTACCACGGCCATGCCGACCTGGTGCTCGTCGCCGCGGGCTCCGGCCCGTCGACGCTCGGTATTCCCGACAGCGCGGGCATTCCGCCCAGCATTGCCAGCGAGGTCATTACCGTGCCGTTTAACGAGCTGGACGGGCTGCGCACGGCGCTGGAGCATTGGGGCGACCAGGTCGCGGCGGTCATGGTCGAGCCGATCGTCGGCAACTTCGGCATGGTGATGCCGAAGCCCGGCTTTCTGGAAGGGCTGTGCAAGCTGGCGCGGGACGCAGGCGCTCTCGTCATCTACGACGAGGTGATCAGCGCGTTCCGCTTCCACTACGGCTCGGCCCAGACATTCTCGGCGTTCGCGGATCAGGAAGCGATCCGGCCGGATCTAACCGCCCTCGGCAAAATCATCGGCGGCGGCCTTCCTATCGGAGCTTACGGCGGCCGAGCCGACTTGATGGCGATGATCGCGCCGCTCGGCCCCGCTTATCAGGCGGGCACAATGGCCGGCAACCCGGCGTCGGTACTCGCCGGACTTGCTTGCCTGGAGGTTCTGCGCGAGCCGGGCGTTTACGCTCGCATGGAAGCGCAGGCCGCTCGGTTGTGCGACGGCCTGCAAGCCTCTGCGGACCGGCATGGCGTGCCGCTGACGATCAACCGGATCGCCGGCGCGTTCTCCACTCATTTCTGCGCCGGACCGGTCGCCAACTACGAGGACGCGCAGCTCTCCGACGGCGAGCAGTTCGGCCGCTTCTTCCGCCTCATGCTGGAGCGCGGCGTCTACCTCGCCCCGTCCAAATACGAGGCCTGGTTCCTGACGACAGCTCACACTGATGCCGACATTGACGCGACCTTGTCTGCGGCGGAGGAGTCTTTCGCTGAGATGGGAAGTGAACTTTAAGTCCGTTAGTTTCTAACGATTTAAAAAGCTCGCAATTGCCAGGGGACTGCTCCTGCTCTTGCGAGTTTTTATGTTTCAGCGACCTCCTGCTTGCGATCCGTCAGCGAATCCCCTGAGCCAAAATCCTTCCAGAACCGATAAGCGTCCACCACCGTTACCATGTAATCGAGCCGACTAAACTTCGTCAAGTCGATGCCAAGCTCCTCATCGATTTTCTGTACGGCCACAAAATCCCCCCTCCGTCAACACCGCAACATTTACCGTTCGCGTGCGTCACTTATACATACCTTCCCATTTCGATGGAACAGGCTATCGGGATATTCCTATACGACGTATGGCGGGCAGGCGATATCCTAGAATTGAACAAGCTCAAGGAGAACTTATTACAATGAAACTGCAAATTCAAAAACAATTGACGAAGATCGTTCTCGGTTCCATGCTGCTGTCGATCCCTTTTTCCGCCGCTTCCGCCTATGGGCAAGATGCCGCTGCGCAGCAGAATACCGTTCTGCTGAAGTCCAATAGCGCGAGTATTGAATTCAACGGTCGGCTCATGAAGGCCGTCCAGCCTATTACTTACAAGCAAGGAGCCAACTTTATTCCGCTGAGAACTGTAGCCGATTTGTACGGCTACACCGTCTCCTACGACGCAGCCACCCAGGAATCGGTCGTCTCGAAGAAGGGCATGGAATTCCGATTTAAGGCGGGCACGGCCCGTTACACCTTAAATGGCGCAAAGCGCCTCGCATCCGGCAAGCTATTCACCCTGCAAGGCAGTATGATGGTGCCAATCCGTACCTGGTCGGAAATTACCGGCAGCCGTTTGGAGGCAAGCGGAACCTCGTACTCTCTTTCGTGGAAAGAAGAAGCGAAAGCCGTGCCCCCGGTCGCGAAATTTTCAACAAACAAAACTGTCTACAAAATGGGGGAACCCATCGAATATTCCGATGAAAGCTACGATGAACGCGGCAAAATCGTCAAGACGGAATGGACAGGCTTGGAACGCGCCTTTTTCCGTCCCGGCGTTGTGCATGTTACGTTGAAGGTGACCAACAATTATGGTTTAACCGATTCCTTGACGCAGGAGATCCGGATTACGGAGGAATCGATGTACACCGAGGAGGAATTCAATCGTCTGTTCACGCCCCCGGGCGACAAAATGACCATTAACGGCTCTTCCGTTCTCCGTATGACGAAAGTGCCGTATACGATCGAATCCCGGCCGATGCAGTTAATTCGCAGCAACAGCCCTGAATATTTCCTCGAGGAAGGAATCGCTTACCAGGATAGCGCCTCGGGCAAGCTCCGAATCAATATCCATAACGGCAACCGCTCGGGCAAAACGCTGACCATCTACCTGATCGCCACCAACCGCAAGAGCTATCCGGTCACCTATAATATCGAAGCATTCGGCAAGGGCGGACCGACCGACTACGTCTCCACAAGCGGGAAAAACGCCGTCGCCCGCTTCCTTGAAGATACGGCTCACGGCAAGCCTCGCGATCAAGTCGTGCTGCAGCCGGGCGAATCCGTCATCGTCTTGCCCGAGGTTAGCGATACGCCGCTGAAGCCGAATCTGATTATGACCTCCTATACGGAGATTCAGACCAGCGACGAGCTGCAGTTCACCGTTGCCGCGGTAGATGCGGAGGCGCATCCGGGACAAAATATATTCGGGATTCTTCCCGAGCTGAAGCAGCTCGATCGGGATGGCCGTCATGTCCGCGGAACGTTCCAGGATGCCGATCGTTCGCTGATCGTCAACGAGGCGCTCGGCTACGAGGAGCAGCGGATTTCAATCGGCGATCTTGACGACAGCTTCCTTCAAGGCGAGGATAAGCTGCTAGGCATTCCGGAATCGAATAAAGGCAATACCGGCGTTCGTTACAATGTGCGGGTAAAGGTTGCGCCTCATACGCTAATCGGACTCAATGCGCGGGGCGGCCATTATGCGGGGGCGCTGCTCGTCAACGACCGGGTGGTGCAGGCGGTAGAGAAGAGCATTTTGAAGAACCCGGACGAACTGGGCATCCTGTACCGTACCGGCGATAAGGAAGAGACTGTCGACCTAGCGTTGATCGTGGCATCCGGCAGCAATCTTCCGATCAACCTGGTGTTTGTTCCAATGCCACAACCCGTTCAATAAGGTTATTGCGTTATTAATCAAGAGGCTGTCCTATAAGTAGAAAAGAGTCGTACGAATGGATGATCGATAGTGAATGTTGTACGCCCCTACTTATGGGACAGCCCCTTGCGCGTCCCCCTCCCGTTCCCCTCTTCCCCTTACCCGGATTGCCGCAATTAAGGTTTCTTTAAGAACCTGTCCACTATTTTTTAAGCAGTCGTGAGCCATTCCATTAAGATTTCATCTATATAATCCTCCTCATATAGAAGGAGGAGATTTGTTTTATGTTTTTACGCAGAAGGTCTTGGGCATCCGTGATTTCATTGGTAATACTGGTTTCAATCATCCTCGCTGCCTGCAACAAGGAAGTACCCACACATGCAGAAGGGAAGGCAACTAAGCTTGAAACTGGAGCGGTAACGGTATATAAGAAGAAGGCAATATCGAAAAAAAGTAAGGTTTACTATAAGGATCGGGTTGCCGTATTGATGTATCACGATCTCGTCAAAGGCAAGACGACGAAAAAGGCATTATCGGCGGACGTTTTTAAGAAACAGATGGAGCTATTGAAGACAAGCGGATTCCGGGTCATCGGCATGAAGGAGTATTCGGACTTCGTTCTCAAGGGGGGAAAGGTGCCTGACAATGCGGTACTGATTACCTTTGACGACGGCTATGAAAGCTTCTACAAGCTGGCGTATCCGGTGCTGAAGGAATACGGCTATCCGGCCACCGCTTTTCTCATCGTCAGGTCTATCGACGAGCGGATCGGAGTACCCAAGATGACCTGGGATCAAATGCGCGAGATGCAGAAGGACGGTATGACCTTCTACTCTCATACTTATGATTCGCATGCGTATGCCGATGTGAACGAGAGGGGCAAGTCGAAGCCTGCGCTTACGGCACGCAAGTATCTGATCAATAAAAAACGTCAGGAAACGAAGGAGGAGGCCAGGCAGCGGATTATCGACGATCTGAAGAAAGCGGAGGAACGGTTGAAGGAGGAGCTCGGCAACACCGACAGCATCCTGTGCTTCCCTTACGGCGCTTATAACGACACCGTGATGGAAGCGCTGAAGTCGCTTGACATCCAAATTTCCTTCACAATCGAGAAGGGAGTCAATTCCCGCTCCGATGCCAAAGGCTTCAGAATCAATGCCGCCAAAGTGGGGATGGATCCGGAGACGACAATCGGGCAACTGAAGAAGATTAAAGCTTATACGGGATGAGTTGCCCTCAAGGAGAGGAGCCTACATAACGGAAGAGGGTGCCCCTGAATAAGGACATCCTCTTCCGTTTCGCGTTTCCGGGTTATCTCACTTCCCGATGAAGCGTATGCTTCTTGAGCCGCGGGCTGTATTTTCTAAGCTCCAGTCGCGACGGATGCGTTCGTTTGTTTTTCGATACCGTATAGTTGCGGTCGCCGCACTCCGTGCAGGCCAAAGTGACGATTACTCTCATGCTGCTCACCTCTCTATTCGCTTAACCTGTAGCTCGCTTACGCCTGGAATTGCTCCTCCATCTGTTCCGCCGACCCATTCGGAAAACCGTCCCGGAAAGTCGACCAATTCATCGCCAGCTCCTCATCCGTCAGCAAGCATTCGTCCAACTCGGCCGTAAGCTGTCCCCGGTTCATCTCGATGCCGATAAACACGAGCTTATTGATCCGATCTCCGTACAACGGATGCCAGTGCTCGGCCACCTTTGGCTCGTCTCTTAGAATCGCGTCCCGCTCAGCGTCCGGCAATGCCGCCACCCAGTAGCCCGCAGGACCGAATTGAATCGAAGGCCCGGCTTGGCTGAAGCTTTGCGCCATTTGGCTGCGCGTAGCCAACCAGACGATTCCCTTGGCGCGTACGACCTCGGACGGCCAATCGCTCATCCAGGCCATGAGACGCTCCGGATGGAAGGGGCGCGCTCTCTCGTACACGAATGAAGCGATCCCGTACTCTTCCGTTTCCGGAACATGGTGATCCTTCTCCATTTCCTGGATCCATCCCGCCGATCGGCTGGCCGTCTCAAAATCGAACAGCCCCGTATTCAAAATAGCCGACGGCTCAATCCGCCCATACTCAGATCGAATAAGCTTGGCTCGCGGCTGCAAAGCTTTGAGCACCTTTTCCAGCTCGGCAAGCTCCTGTGCCTCCACTCTGTCGCATTTATTCAGAATAAGCACGTCACAAAACTCGATCTGGTCAATGAGCAGGTCGACGACCTCGCGCGTATCGTTTTCCCCGACCTCCTGCTTGCGATCCATCAACGAATCCCCTGAGCCAAAATCCTTCCAGAACCGATAAGCGTCCACCACCGTTACCATGCAATCGAGCCGGCAAAACTTCGTCAAGTCGATGCCAAGCTCCTCGTCGATATACGAGAAGGTCTGAGCGACAGGGACCGGCTCGCCGATTCCCGTCGATTCGATCAGAATGTAATCGAAACGATCTTCTTTCGCCAGCCGCTCCACCTCTTGCAGCAAATCCTCGCGCAGCGTGCAGCAGATGCAGCCGTTGGACATCTCCACCAGCTTCTCCTCCGTACTCGACAATCCGCCTCCATCCTTGATCAGGTCGGCGTCGATGTTCACTTCCCCCAGATCGTTCACGATGACGGCAACCCTTAAGCCATCCCGGTTGTTCAGCACATGGTTCAGAATCGTCGTTTTCCCCGCACCTAAATACCCGCTCAGCACTGTTACCGGCAATTTGTCTTTGCTCATTGTCGCATCTCCTTGTCCGTTCAATTGGATTCCGTACAATATTTTAATTCTTCAACGACTTGGCCAGCGCAGTAAGGTTGTTGGACATAATCCCGAGATAGTCCAGTCCGGCTGCAATATCCTCCTCGGTCAAGCCTTCGAGCGGATTCAGCACATCCGTCGCTGCGCCGATCTCGTCCGCAATCGCTTGAGCGACCTTCGGATCGACTAACGTCTCGAAGAAAATCGTCTTCACTCCATGCTCTTTCGCCAGCTCCACAACCTTCGCCATTTGCTCGGGAGAAGGCTCCTGCTCCGGCGACAGTCCCGAGATCGGAATCTGCGTCAGCCCATAAGCCTTCGCCAAATACCCGAATGCCGCGTGCTGCGTCACAAACTCCTTCCTTGTCGCGCCGTTCAGCTCCTCCTTGAATTCCCGGTCGAGCTCTTGAAGCTTGGCTATGTAAGCCTCCGCGTTCTCCCGGTAATTGTCCTTGTGCTCGGGATCGGCCTGCTCCAACGCTGCCTGGATGTTGCGCACCTGCTGCTGGGCAAGAGTCGGATCCAGCCATACGTGCGGGTCCAATTCGTGGCTGTGCTCGTGTTCCTCGTGCTCAGTAGTTTCCAACTCGCCTTCGTGTGCGTGCTCATCTTCGTGTTCGTGTTCCTCGGCCTGGACAGCCTCGCCTTCGTGTGCGTGTTCATCCTCATGAGCATGCTCGTCCTCGTGAGCGACTTCATCCCCGTGCTCATGGTCGTGTTCATCCTCTTCGTGACTATGCTCGTGCCCATGATCGTGCGTTCCCTCGATTAAATCGATTCCTTCTATCGCCTTCACGTCGATTCGCTTGTCGTTCTTGACGCTCTCGAGCGTCTTCTCCGCCCAGCCCTCCACGATACCGTTGTAGACGAAGACGTCCGCCTCTTGAATCGACGCCGCATCCTTAGGAGTCGGCTCCCAATCGTGCGGCTCGGTTCCGGACGGGATCAAGCTAACGACATCCGCATACTCCCCGGCCACTTGTCTGGAAAACTCGGCCATCGGATAGAAAGAAGCGACGATTTGCAATTTTTTTGGGTTCGACGAACCGCTGCTTGCCGTCGCTTCACTGGCCGTCGTTCCGCTCGCTTGGCTCCCGCTCGCCGAGTTATTTTCCTTTGATTGTCCACATCCCGCGACCAACAGTGCAGCGATCGCGATTCCAGCCATACCTTTATACCAACTTTTCATTCCGTGAAATCCTCCTTGATCTTCCTCGTAAAACAGATATTTTAATCGCAGCCTTCTTTAGCGCAATTCCGGCGCCCAGAATAACAAGCAGCGTCAACGCTATCGTTCCTCCGGGGGGCGTGCTCAGCCCGTAGGAAGCGGATAGCCCCGTGAAAACTCCGCCTACGCCGACCAGCATCGCCAGCCCAACTGCCGCGTTAAAGCTCGGCGCAACTCGAATCGCCAGAGCGGCGGGAAGCACAATCAGCGACGATACGAGCAGCACGCCAACGATCGGCATCGCCGCGGCGACGATCATTCCGGTCATCGTACTGAACAGGAGCGATACGAGACGGACCGGAATGCCTCTCACCTGCGCCGTCTCTTCATCGAAGGCCATCAAGTAGAGCGCCTTCCGGCAAAGGTAGAAAAATGCGCCGCCCACGACCGCAACCGCCGCAATTAAGCCGATCTCCGTCTGTCGGACGGCTACGACCGATCCGAACAAGTACGAGCTGAAGCTTCTCCCCACACCGGGATTTAGCGACATTAACACAACAGCCGTAGACAGTCCGCCGATCATAATAATCGCGACAGACACATCGGAGTACGATCGATACGACCGACGAACATTTTCCGCCACAATCGCCCCGATCACCGCAACTACAAAGCCAGCCAGCGCCGGACTCCCCCGCGCCAACGCTCCCGCAGTCACCCCCGCCAACGACACATGCGACAGCATATCCGCCATTAGCGCCTGCCCTCTCAGCATCAGATAAACGCCCAGCACCGACGCAATCATCGCGATCGCCCCTCCGGCCAGAAACGCCCTCTGCATGAAGTCGTAGTGAAGCATCGTTTTCTACACCTCTTGTTGTTTAATCGTAATTATTACGGTTTTAGTCGAAAGGGAAACCGGACTTGTGGTCCGGCTTTGTTCTCTTTGTTAATCGTAATAATTACTATTAGAGGTTAACAGGGAGAGATTTTTTTGTCAACCCTAACTGTAGGAGCAACATTTAGAAATTCCACAAGAAATGCTGCGGAGAAAGTACAGATGTGGCTATTAAAAAAGAGGATGTCCCATAAGCAGAGTTGCTTCAGATAATCGATCAATAAAGAAAGGTGTATATACCTTCCGGAGACTGCCTCATACGCTCCTGAAATCACCTTATCACGGGTTTACCCATTCGGATTTCAGGGGCGTATAGCATCGGAGGGAGATATATACACCTTGCACCTTTATTATCGATTATCTATCACAGCAACTTGACATGCTTACGAGACAGCCCCGCGAGAGGACAACAAAGCGATCTTAGCCGCGCCGTAAGCGGCATTGCGAGTGGGCTTGATGGCCTCAATCGGAAAGCCGCCTGCGGAGACCTGTTGGACAAAACGTTCGTATACGACATCGATCCGGGAGAAGACGCCGCCGCTGCACACAAGGGGAATAGGCCGAACATCGAACCGAAGCTTGCCGAGCACCGTCTGCGCCATTAAGGCAAGCTCGTCCGCCGCTTCGGTCAGAATGTGCGTCGCCTTCTGGTCACCCGCCAGATAGGCCTCGTTCACGATCCGAGCCAGCGCTGCGATATGCTGCTTTCCTGCCTGACGATAGACGAAGGAGATAAACTGCTCCGGGCTCTCAATGCCGATCGCCTCCATCAGCCGAGGCAGCAGCTCTGTCGGCGGCTCGCGGCCGTCGAAGCTTCGCATCGCGGCCGCGACGGCGCGGGAGGCAATCGCGTAGCCGCTTCCCTCGTCGCCGATGAGATGGCCCCAGCCTCCGGCGCGACAGACGCGGCCGTCCCGATCCCGCCCGAACGCCAGCGATCCCGTTCCGGCAATGACAACGACGCCTTCCCGCCCTTCGCATCCGGCGGCCAGCGCATTCTCGGCATCATTGGTCACCTCGACGATACCGCGAAGACCAAGCTCTCTGAGCATGCCTTCAATGATTGCCCGCTCATCGCTCCTGGCGGCTCCCGCCGCGCCAAGGCAGAGCGCTCGGCAATTCGCCAGCGGCATCCCGGAACGGTCCGCCGCCCGGAAGAGCAGCTCTTTTAGCTCCGCTTGCACAGCTTCTTTACCGGTCGCATTGAGATTAAGAGGTCCGCCGTCCAGCTCCACGATGAAATTGCCGTCGCAGTCCATCATATGAAGCAGACTCTTCGTTCCCCCGCCGTCAATTCCAATGACATACTCCATCGGCATTATTCCCGGGAAGCCGTTCGCACGACTTCGATCGCGCGCTTGACGAATCCGGAAGCTTCGCCAAGAGCCGCTCTGGCAGCCTCGCAGTCGCGCCCCGTCTCCAGCATCACGATTGCCGTTTTGACGTGATTGTCGGTTGCCTTCATGGCAAGGCTCGCCTCCTCGTAACCGGCTCCCGTCGCTTCCATGACAATTCGAAGCGATCTTTCCTTCAGCTTTTGATTGCTCGCATGTAGATCCATCATCAAGTTCTGATAGACTTTGCCCAGCCGAATCATTGCGGTCGTCGATATCATGTTCAGGATCAGCTTTTGCGCGGTTGCGGCTTTCAGACGGGTCGATCCGGTCAGAATCTCGGGTCCGACTTCAACCTCGATTGCATGATCGGCGTATGAACTGACGAGCGAATCCTTATTGCAGGCTACCGAAACGGTCGTTGCGCCCGCTTGCCGCGCATATTGAAGCGCGCCCTTGACGTATGGCGTGCGGCCGCTGGCCGTCAAACCGACCATGACATCGTTCGCGGTCAGAACGATTCGCTTCAGATCGCTCACGGCGAGCTCCTCGTTGTCCTCCGCTCCTTCTACAGCTTTGATAAACGCGCCTTCTCCACCGGCGATTAGTCCGATCACGGTATTGAAGTCCACGCCGAAGGTCGGCGGACATTCGGAGGCGTCCAGCACGCCGATGCGCCCGCTCGTGCCCGCTCCGACATAGACGAGCCTTCCCTGCTTCTCCATAGAAGACACGATAGCCGCAATCGCCCGCTCAATAGCCGGAAGCTCCTTTTTCACCGCCAGTGCGACGGTCTGATCCTCTTCGTTCATAATTTCTATAATTTCTTTTATGCTTAACTCGCTCAGATCGCGCGTTCGCGCGTTTCTCTGTTCTGTAACGAGATGCTCTAGTCTTTCCATAACAGTATGTCCTCCTATAAATCAGTCCGTTCTCGTATTGCGCTTCGATATCGCTACGGCTTTTCTCGTTTTCTCCAGCATGTTGACATTCTCTTCGTAATCCACCTGAGCGACGCCGACATACAAAATGTCGATGACGTTTAATTGCGTGATCCGCGAGGCCATCGCCCCGCTTCGAATGCTTTTTTCCATCGAGCTTGTAAACAGCCGGATGTCCGCAAGATCGGAAATCGGGTTGCTTCCGAACTTGGTTAGAGAGATTACGCAGGCTCCGTTTTCCTTGGCGATGCCGAGCGAACGAATAACGTCCTCCGTCTGGCCGGAGTAGGAGATGCCGAATGCCACATCCCCTTCCTGCAGTAGGGCCGCGTAGGTCGCTTGCGTATTAAAATCGAAGGCTGCCGTGCACCAGCGGGCAATCCGCGTCAGCTTCTGCATGAAATCCTCCGCGATCACAGCCGACGCTCCTACTCCGAAAATGCAGATTTTTCGCGCCTTTCCCAGCTTCTCGATCGCCTTCTCGACCTCTTCGACAGACAGCACCGACAACGTGTCCTGAATCGACTGCATATTGTTATGGGAGATGGAGTCGATCAAGGTTGACACCATTCCGTTCAGTTGGATTTCCTGATAGGCATCTGTTTCCATCGCCGTGCGGGACGTCTGGGCCAGATCGGCGACGATGCGCATTTTTAGCTCTTGGTAGCCTTTGAAGTGGAGAGAGCGCGAAAGCCTGACGATCGTCGCTTCGCTGACGCCCGTCGTTTGCGCCAGCTTCTGAACGGACATCTTTACGGTTAGCTCCGGATTGTCCAGAATGTATTCCGCAACGATTCTTTCCTGCGGCTTAAGCTGCGTCAGCGCCGCTTTAATCGAGATAAGTGCCCCGTGCATCATAGAAACCCCACCTTAAATTGTCAGTCTGGACTAACCGTTATTTGACCGCTCCTGCCGTAAGACCATCCATAAATTGGCGGGAAGCAAAGGCGAATATCAGGATCATCGGCAAGGACGACAGCGTCAGTCCCGCGAACAGGACGCTCCAGTCGGTCGTAAACTCCCCGAACAATTGCTGCATCGCAAGCGGGATGGTCTTCTTCCCTTCTGTCTGAATAAAAATCATCGGAAAGAAAAATTCGTTCCACACTCCGATAAAGTTAATAATCGTCACGGTGCCTATGGCCGGCTTCATCAGCGGAACGAGAATTTTCATCAGCAGTCCCGCATTGGTGCATCCGTCGATCTTGGCCGCCTCCTCCAGCTCCTTAGGCAAGGTACGGAAGAAGCCCGCCAAAATCAGTACGGCCATCGGCAATCCCGAGCCGACATGAATCAGAATGACGGACCAGGGCGAATCGACCAGGTTCAGATCCTGAATCAGCAGAAACAGCGGAACCAGACCGAGCTTGATCGGCAGCATCATCCCGATGAGAAAATAGAAGAACAGCAAACCGTTCCATTTAAATTGAAATCTTGCAATATAGTAAGACACCATTACGCTAAATACAATGACCAGCAGCAAGCTCATAATGCTGATGTACGCGCTGTTGAACACGTATTTGGCGTAATCCAGCTCCAGGAACAGCTTCTCGTAGGAGACAAACGTCAGCTTGCTCGGCAGTTCCAGCGGCTTCGTCAAAATTTCGATATTGGGCTTGAGCGACGAAATCAGCATCAACGCCAGCGGAAAGAGCGAAAGGAGCGCATATCCGATTGCGGCCGTGTATAACAGGCTTCGCCTCATCATTTTCATGCTCATGGATTCCTTGGCTCCTTTCGTTAAGTCTGTTCCCGCTTATTGACATAGCGCATAAACAGAGCGGATATCGTCGCGATAATGACAAACATGACCACCGCAAGCGCGGAGCCGATCCCCAGAGAGCCTGCGTCTCCGCCACTGGTTCCGAATGCCGTACGGTAGAAGAAGACGGCCAGCAAATCAGTCGAATAATACGGCTCGCCCATAGAGCCCTGCATGGCGAACACAAGCTCGAACGCCTCGAATGACTGAATAAAGGTCATAACAATGACGATTACAAGCGGCTGGAACATCATCGGCAGCACGACGGAACGGATCAGCTTAAGCCCCGTTGCTCCGTCCAGCTTCGCCGCTTCCAGCACCTCGACGGAGATCGATTGCAATCCCGCCAGAAGAATCAACATGTAGAAGCCGATGGCAAACCAGGAGTTGATCAGCGCAATGGCCGTCAACGCCGTATCCGGATTGCCCAGCCAGGCAGTCGCCCAAGAGTCCAGCCCGACCGCGCGCAGAGTGGCATTCAGAACGCCGATGTTCGGGTTCAGAATCAGCTTCCAGAGGAAGCCGACGACGATAATCGATAATAGACGCGGCAGGAAGTAGGCAACCTTGAAGAAAGAGACGCCTTTTATCTTTTTGTATATCACGTAGGCCAAGGCGAACGCAATCGTATTCTGCACGAGCATCTCGATCACGAAGTAATACACGTTGTGCGACAAGGCATTCCAGAACATCGTGTTGTACGGCTCTTCCATAAACAGCCGCTTGTAGTTCTCGAACTGGTTAAACCCTCCCATCACCAGTCCCTTCCATTCGAACAGACTGTAAGTGAAGGCTGCCAGAATCGGATATACGATAAAAATCGTATAAATCGCGACGGCAGGAAGCGGAAACAAATGAACAAGCCATTTTTTGCGCATACCGCCGCGAATGTCCAGGCTATCGTTATTCGCCTTTCCCATAGGCTTTATCCACCTCGCATTTGCATAAATCCGATAACGAACGGCCGCGGTTCGCGATCTCTTTCCCGAATGATCCCGTCCAAACCGCGGCCGTCAATGTTGCGGAATTGATGATTTCGCTTACTTGTTGAACCAGGTATCCACGCTCTTCTGTACTTCAGCCGCAACCTGCTCCGGAGTCAGCTTGCCCAGATACATCGCTTGCAAGGAATTTTCCAATGTCGATTTTGTCGTGGGATTCCCGTTGTTCAGCGCTGTGACGGCCAAGTACGGAGTCGCATTCGTGCCGGAAAGCTGCGCGATCTCATTGACCAGCGCGTTGTCCGTAGACGTTCCCGGGATCGGAGACGGAGACTTCGTGTGATCGAGAATCAGGTTGCCGTACGCTTCGGTCGTCATGAACTCCAACACTTTGCGGGCAGCCTCTTTGTTTTTGGCCGATTTGTTCAGAGCGAACGAGCCGTCAACCCAAGTCGATACCGAACCTTTGCCGCCGGCTTCGACCGGAGGAACCGGGAATACGCCGATTTGCAGATCCGGATTCAGTCCGAGAATGGACGCGATCTCGAAGTGACCGTTAATGACCATGCCGGTTTGTCCGGTAGCGAACAAGGTGCGGATATCCTCCATGCCAAGTCCTTCGAAGTTGGCCGGGAAGTATGGCTGCAAGTCTTTCATCGCTTGAATCGAACGAATATATTCCGGGCTGTCAAGCTTCGCTTCGCCGGCCAGGAACTTATCGACGAACTCCGTGCCGCCGTAGAACTGCGGACCGACTGCGCCGTGCATGAGCGACAACACCCAGCCTTCCTTGGATCCGAAGGCAAGAGGCGTAACGCTTGCCGCTTTCAGCTTCTCGGCGGTTTGAATGAATTCATCCCAGGTTTGCGGCACTTGCAGACCGTTCTTCTCGAAAATTTCCTTGTTGTACAAAATTTGCGTAGAGCTCAGCATGTAAGGTACGCCATATTGCTTGCCGTCCGACCCCTGCGCAGCAGCAAGCTGAGCCGGCGTGAACTTGTCTAGCCCCGTCAGTCCGTCGATCGGGTCCAGATAGCCTGCATCGGCTACTGCTTTGCCGCCCGCGTAAGGGCGAAGGTGAATGATGTCGGCAGCCGTTCCCGTGTTCAAGTTCAGGTTAAGCGTCGTATTGTACTCTGTCGCCTTGACCGGCTGATAGTCGATCACAATTTCCGGAGACGTCTTGTTTAGCTCCTCCTGCAGCTTCTTGTAAAATTGCTGCTCGCTGGATTCTGCGCGCCATGACGTTACCGTTACGGTTACCTTGTCTCCGCCGGCAGGAGCGCTCGCCGAGCCTGACGGGGCGGGAGAGGCGCTGCCGCCGCTATTGCCGCCGTTATTTTCCTTGCCGCCGCCGCAAGCGGCCAAAACCATAGACAGAATCAAAATCAGCATCGCTGTGGATTGAACTTTCATTTTCATTCGAAAATCCTCCTGTCAATTCGATTGGATTGGATTAGGGTACTTCTCAGCCTGCTCGACCAGCGAGCGAACGACTGCATCATGCAACGACTGCCTGAGTCCGGTAATGTTTTGCTGTCTTCCGTAATGAACGCGATTCGTCAGAAGCACGACGGCTAACTGGCGACCGGGGTCCACATAAAGACTTGTTCCGGTAAATCCGGTATGGCCGAAGGCTCCCGAGGTCATCCAAGCTCCCGATACATCCGCATTATCTCCCTTAAGCACCCAGCCGAGCCCTCTTCGGGACGAGTCCGCCCCGCCGGTTTGAAGCCTGATCGCTTCCTTCGCCAGCGAATCCGGCAGCAGGGAAGCTTCGCCGCTCCCGATGTTCAGCCATAGCTGCGCGTATTTGAGCAAATCTCCAGCCGTGGAGAACAGACCGGCATGACCGCTCACACCTCCCAAAGCACGGGCATTCTCGTCATGAACGATTCCGCGCCAGTAGCCTCCGAGCTCCTCCGACCATTCCGTGGCCGCAATCTCATCCAGCTTGGCCGGGTCGGGACAGAACCCGGTGTTCGACATTCCCAGAGGTGCGAACAGGTAACGCTTGGCTGCTTCGTCCAGGGGCATACCATACAAGCGAGAGGCGATCGCGCCAAGTATGATAAAGCCCAAATCGCTGTATACCGCCGTTTCCGAAGGCTTCTCTATCGAAAGCTCACTCCCGATAAAGGTCAATATGCGTTCCAAACTCCAAGGTAAACTGTGAAAATCGTGCGTAGCCGGCAAGCCGGACGTGTGAGCAAGCAGTTGGCGAATCGTGATTCGCGCGGCTCTGTCGCTGCGAAGCTCCGGCACGTACATGGACGCTTCGTCGTCCAGACGGAGCCGCCCTTGGCCTCCCAACTGCAGGATAAGCGGCAGCGTTGCCGCAACCTTCGTCAGAGAAGCGCAATCGTAGAGCGTGTTCGGGCCGGTGGGGCGCTCCTGCAGCCCGGTTGCCGCAGCTCCGGCCGCATAGCGGATCAGATTGCCCCGATAATGGATCGCGACGGATGCGCCGGGGATAAGTCTCTCTTTAATCGCCTCGACAATCGGTCTCCTGATTCCAGCGCCCGCTTCCTCGGATAGCGTCCAGCCGGAGCCTGCTTCCACAGACCAGTACTCGTTCATGTCCGGCAGCTCCTCTCCGTCGCAAGCCTCTGCTCAAGCCTAGTCCTCATATAGCAAGTAAGGCTTGCGAGCCTCTTCCCAATCGCGGGACTGCTTCCTCCATGAGGCCGCAATGTCCTTCAGCGCTTCCGGCTCGGCAATCCGAAGGCGAACCTCGTCGCTGCCGCTGAGAATATCGATAAAGGTTTTGCCGTCCTCGCTCCCGCGCCATTCGAATTCGTTCGGATGCATCGCGACGATATGATGGAGCAGCGTCAGCCCGCTCTCGACGGAATGAAAACCTTCCTTATCCGTTACGTAAGTGTATACGCCCTGGCAAAGCTCGCCCGCATGCTTCTGAAAAGTAGGAGTAAAAGTAACCGGATGATAGCGCACCCCCGGCACTTCCAGCGCATTCAGCGTGTCGCAGAGCCGGCGATGATCCAGCCAGGGCGCCCCGACGAGCTCGAACGGCCGTGTCGTGCCTCTTCCTTCCGAGAGATTCGTTCCCTCGAACAAGCAATTGCCTCCGTAAATTCGCACCGTGTCGATGGTCGGCATATTCGGGGATGGCATAATCCACGGCAGCCCCGTAGCGGTATACTCCATCGAACGCCGCCAGCCTTGCAGAGGAATCACTTCCAGCTCGCACTTTTTCTCGGCTTGGGCGTTGACTAGGCGGGCAAACTCGCCGATCGTCATACCGCTAAGCACCGGCATCCTCCATGCTCCGACCATCGAATGGAAGTCATCGTGCAGCAGTCCGCCTTCAACCCGGTGTCCGCCGAGCGGATTCGGCCTATCCAGCACGATGAGCCGGACGCCGTGCTCCGCACATGCCGACATAACGTATACAAGCGTACTCAGGTAAGTGTAGAAACGAACTCCCAAATCTTGAATATCGAAGACGACGGCATCTAGTCCCTGCAAGCTTTGAGCGGTCGGAACGCGGTTTTCTCCATACAGGCTGTACACAGGAAGGCCATATTCCTCGTCTATATGATCCTCGAACTTCACGCCCGCCTGCAGCTCGTTGCGCAACCCGTGCTCGCAAGCGAAGAAAGCGCTTAACTTAGCACCCTCAATACTAGCGCACACCTCAATCGTCGAACGAAACTCGGAATCGATCCCCGTCGGATTTGTCAGAAGCGCAAAGTTGCACCCTTTCAAACTTCCGCTTAGTTGCCCAACCTGATCGGCGCCGACCTTAACGCCGTTCCCCATACTGTCCCCCCCTTTGTTAATTGCCTTTCCGTCTGTCTATCCTGATTGGTCCCTGCGAGAACAGTATAATGTTTACGAAATATAATTTCAACAATAAAATATAATTCGTGAAATATTTTTTCTAAACTTCATAAACCCGCTCTGCCTGAAGTTATCAAGTTTTCCCGAAAAAGCGCCATCTTATTTCCATTATTCGAAGACTTCTTTCCAAGCGTAAGCTTATAGAGGCATGCACAAAAAAACCGCAATAGGTCCAATGACTTGTTGGACCTTTGCGGTTTATCGAAGCCAAGCCCGTTAAAGAGAAACAGCTTTCGCTCAGGCTTGCCCGTCCTTTTTGGTTTTGTCCTCGGCGCTAACGTCGACTTTGTCATACCTGCCGTCGACCTCGCGAGCGATGCTGCGGTAGGCGATCGTCTCTTCGACGATCGGATCGACGTTCGTCTGGATACGAATTTCCCACTTGGGAGGCAGTCGCTTGGCCGCTCTGGCGCTCGCTTCTTCCTCGTCCGTCTCGGCGGCAGGCTCCTCGCTCAGTTGACGGGCCAGCAGTTCCTCGGCTTCGTCTCGCTCCATTTTCGTTCGTCCCCCTTCGTCACTTCGGTGTGTATGGTATGCATACACGCCCTAGGATGGTCGAAAACAACTTTTCTCATGTGTCACTTATAAGTTACACATCCGCCGCTTTCAGCTCTCGGCTCAGCTCGTCATGAATCCGACCGTTGGTCGCCAGTACGTTGCGCACGGCAAGCTGATACGGTTCGCCGCCGAAATCGGACATACGACCGCCCGCTTCCTCAACGAGCAGCGATCCCGCCGCGATATCCCATGCGCTCAGGTTATGCTCCCAGAATCCGGACAGACGGCCCGCAGCCACGTAGGCGAGATGCAGAGCAGCCGAGCCCGCCACGCGAAGATTGCGCACCTTCGGCGCGATCGCCTGAATATCTCTCAGATTGGCCGGCAGCGCCTCCTGAGGGTCCGCCGGAAAACCGGTCGCGACCAAGCTTTGGCTAAGCGTCGTTTCCTGCGACACGTCCATTTTTTTCCCGTGCACGTATGCGCCCTTCCCTCTTTCCGCAACGAATAGCTCGTCTCGCGAAGGGTCGTATACGACTCCGACGATCACCTGACCGCGATGGGCCAGCGCAATCGAAACCGAGAAGAACGGAAAACCGTGCACATAGTTTGTCGTCCCGTCCACCGGATCGACGATCCACAAATACTCGGCGTCCCTGACCGCTTCCAGTGCCTTGGCAGAGGCTAACGGCCCCGGCTCCACGCCCTCTTCTCCCAAAAACGCATGGTTCGGAAAATGGGTGCCGATCAGGTTGCGAATCATTCTCTCCGCGCCCTTGTCCACTTCCGTGACCAGGTCCTGCGCGGAATATTTCGTATCCAGTTGGGTGATATTGCCGCTCTTGCTTTTAATCCACTCCCCGGCTTTGGCCGCGCAATTGACGGCTACCGCGGTGAAGCTCTTGCCGCCGATGACGCTTTCCGGTTGATTGGCGCTCATGATTTCATCCCTCTAATCTTCGAAATCGGTTGCAAGGACCAGGTTGTCCTTCTTCTAATCATATACGAAAACGACGTTGAGCGGTTGCGACGTTTGCTTACGAACCGCCTTATTTTTCGCCCGACTTTTGGCGTTTCCGCTTATCGTTTCCGGTTTGACCCTATTTTATCTGAAAAAAGAGCCTTCCCGCACATTCGCGAGAAAAGCTCCCCTCCCATCTCGACCTCTATCAGCCTACAATATTATAGCCGTTGTCGACATGAATCACTTCGCCTGTAACTCCCCGCGCCAATTGGCTCATCAGGAACATCGCAGTGTCGCCGACTTCGGCGGCTTCCGTGTTGCGACGCAGCGGCGCCTTCTCTTCGACGTGCTTCAGAATCGTGTTGAAGCCTGCGATTCCTTTGGCCGCAAGCGTGCGGATCGGGCCGGCTGAAATCGCGTTCACGCGAATGTTGCTTGGGCCGAGATCGCTGGCGAGATAGCGTACCGACGCTTCCAGAGCGGCTTTGGCAACGCCCATAACGTTATAGTTCTGCAGCGTGCGCTCCGCGCCAAGATAGGTCAGCGTAACGATGCTGCCGCCTTCGGTCATAAGCGGATATAGTCTTTGCGCGACGGCGGTCAGCGAGTAGACGCTGACATCGTGGGCAAGGGCAAAGCCCGCGCGAGATGTGTTAACGTACAGACCGTCCAGCTCCTCCGCCTTCGCGAAAGCGATACAGTGCGCCAAGCCGTGGACGACGCCAACCTCTTCCTTCAAACGCGCGGCCAGGCCTTCGATCTCCTCGTCGGAGGACACGTTGCATTGCAGCGTCAGCGAGCCTTCAATCGTGTTCGACAGCTTTTTGACCCGTTCCTCTACCCGCTCATTCTCGTATGTAAAAATCAGTCTGGCACCTTGAGATGCAAGCGCTTGCGCTATGGCCCAGGCAATGCTCCGCTCGTTGGCGACGCCCATAACCACGATATTTTTCCCCTCTAACAATCCGTTCATCCGCGGAAATCCCCCTCTTCGCAAGTAAGGACGCCCCTCGTCCCCACATGGCCGGACAAGCATCCTTCGTTTTCAACGTACCTTATTTCCCCAATGATTGCAACAGCGAAAATACAGAGATCGGAAAGCCTTCGCGCCCGCTCAGCCTCCGACCTCCACCGTTCCCCCGTCGACTACCCGAATCGGATGTCCTTCCCCTTCCAGCATACGAAAATGCTCCATCAGCCGGAACAGCGCATCATCCTTTTTCTTCGCCTCGATCATCACGTCCAGAGCAGGCGTCGTTGCCGCAATCCGGTACAAAAAATCCAGCAACGGCCCCGGTTCGACGTAATCGGCATGGCCGCGAGGGTCCGAATCGCTTTTGGGACTTGAGACGTGAATTTTCGGCGGCAGCTTCAGCTCGGAGTCGGCAGCATGAACGACATTCCACTCGAGCCTGTCCCACGTTTGCATAATTCTCGGCCACAGCTTCTCCGCCGTCTCGCTTCCCCGGTTCACCGCATCATGATGTATGTCGAGCACCATCGGGACGCCGACCTCTTCTGCAATAGCCAGCGTTTCGGGAGCCGTGAACGTTTTATCGTCGTTTTCCAGGGTAATGCGCTTCGCAATTCTCGGCTCAAGAAGGCTGAATTGCTCGACGAATCTTTTTCCCGCCACCATCTTGTCTCCGTAGCTGCCCCCAACGTGAATGTTGTTCAGCGCCCGCCCGTCCAGCCTCATCGCTTCAAGCATCCGGACGTGATGGTCGAGATCGTTCACCGACTTCTCGAACACATCCTTGCGCGGCGTATTAATCACCGTAAAATGATCCGGGTGAAAGGACACCCGCATCCCTTGCTTGCGCACAAAATCCCCGACCTCTGCGAACGACGCCGCAAGGACAGGGTACGGATTCCAGTCTCGCAGCTCCTCGTGGGTAGCCAGCGGGATCAGCTTAGAGGTCATCCGATAAACATGGACGCCCATATAACGATTATGCTTCAGCAGACGCAGCGTATTGCGCAAATTTCCCTCCGCCAGCTTCTCGAGTCTGCGCAGTCCCGCCTCCCGATCCGCAAGCTTGGAGAAGTTCGCCATCGTCATCGTTCGAGAGGGCGAAGCATTTTCCAATTGTACAGACATTGCCACATAACCGAAACGGACCAGCATGCTCGTTCACCCCCGGATTTGCTTGAGGGTTCTAGGATTGCTCTCCGAAGAACATTTCATGTGCGAGCGCCGTCTGAACTCTGGCTTCTTCCTCGGTCAAGCGGCGAACCAGCTCCATCTCCACCTGAGTAATCTCCTCGCCCTGGAAGTTGATCTCCGCAATCGACACTAAAATGCGCACGATGGCTACCGCCTGATTATCGGGCGTATAAGCGATCACCTTCTGACCTGTCGGATAGACGCGAAACTGCTTTTTGACCATTTTGCCGCGGCCATACTCCAACAGTTCGTATAACTCCTGCTCGGATTTAAATTTGCATACCGAATTGAATTCCGATTGAAAACCCATGATGGCATTCCTCCTGTCTCGATAGCGCGCCAATCCCCCTTACGGTTACGCGCCTTTCCTGACCATTATTATACCCTTCAGAAGGAATGCGGGAAAGCGAACATGGCGAAAAGAACTAATCGGCGGTTGCTACTTGTGCTGATGCTGGAGTTTTTGGGGCTCAGCTTCGGTGGCGGTTTTGGTTCAGTTTCAGGTTCGATTGCGGATGCGGTTTCAGTTACAGCTGCAGGTTCAACGTCGGACCCAATTTTCGTTTGCCGCATCCGTCCCGTAACGGATTAATTGGCAACCTGCTTGTGGACAAGCGGCGTCCAGCCTTCCAAATTATTCACTTGTGCATAACCTCAAACGCTATTCACAGGCTTCTCCACAGAAAATGTTTGTTTATTCACAATATCCAGTCTGTTTTCCACAGAAAAATCCAAGTTCTCCACATTCGCTGTATATATCCCGGTGAATTTCATATATTCATCCAAGTTTTCCACATGTGCATAATGCATCCTCGAACGCTATCACTTTGCTCAAGTCACCTCTACCTGTGTCTTCCCCTGACTTCCGATAATGATTTCTGCCGCCTTTCAAATTGAAAGTGACAATTCATCCCATCTTGGCTAAAATGTATTTATACGCGCGTGAAGCACACCGCTCTAATCCTTTTTGGATTGGGGCGGTTATTTTTTTGACGGGGAGCGGATGAACGTGGATCAACGATTCGAAGCAGAATACAACGCATGGCTGGCCAAGCATATTAGCGAAAGCCGTGGAGAAAGACTGCGCAGGCTTAAGTATCGGCACGGCTTCGGTGAAAAGCTTCTACTCCAGCAAGCATGGTGGCCTGTCGTCGAAAGCTTGGAGTTTCTCTATCCCGAATACGAGCTTATCACACCCGATGGACAATATTATTATCCGGATTTTGTCTACATTCGCCCGCCCCAGCCTACATGCCTCGAAGCCGATAGCTTCAGCTCTCATGCACGGGACGCTGATCGCGATACCTTTGCACGGGGACTGGATAGACAAAACGAAATTGAATTTGCAAACTGTCACATTTTACGCTTCTCCATCGACAAACTCAAAGAATATCCGCTATCCTGCCAACAGCATATCCGACGAATGCTGGAACAATGGTATGAGGAGGAACAACCGGATTTACTCGCTCTCCCCCTCTATCAACGAGAAATCGTCCGTCTAGCCATCCGCACCGTCTCCCCGATCACAGTTACCATGGTTTGTGAATGCCTAGGGAAAAATCGCAAATTTGTATACAAACAAATTGATGAACTTGTAAAAACAAAATGGCTAGAGCCTGCCAGCGGTGCACAGCGGGTCAGAAGTTATAAGTTAGTTAGTCGAGGGTTTGAGCGTTGAGTACACTTTAGTTGTTTTCCCATAGTTTTTTTCGCCACGCCTCGCCTCGCCAGGGCCGAGTCGGCACTTTAAGTCCGCGGGGCGGTCTTATTCGCTGCACCAGAGGCCGAATCAGCACTTTAAGTCCGCGGGGCGGTCTTATTTGCTGCCCCAGAGACCGAGCTGGCACTTTAAGTCCGCGGGGCGGTCTTATTCGCTGCACCTGAGGCCGAATCAGCACTTTAAGTCCGCGAGGCGGTCTTATTCGCCTCCGCCAGTCGCCTAGCCGGCACATAAGTCCGCCTGGCGGTCTTATTCGCCACCGCCAGTCGCCTTGCCGGCACATAAGTCCGCGTAGCGGTCTTATTCGCCATCGCCAGTCGCCGCAGCCGCACCTCCGTGCTTATTCCCCCCATGCCAACAACAAAGGCAGCGAACAAAATCCGTTCGCTGCCTCACGAATTTACTCTCCGCCGCCGTAGTCGATGGACTGGCGTTCTTCGAAGCGCTCCAGCGCAAGCTGGATCAAGGTGTCGAGCAGCTCGCGGTAAGAGACGCCCGACTCCTTCCACATCAGCGGGTACATGCTGTATGGAGTAAAGCCCGGCATCGTGTTCACCTCGTTGATGAACAGCTCGCCGTCGCTGCGCCGCAAGAAAAAGTCAGCGCGGCACAGGCCGGAGCCGTCGATCGAACGAAACGCCCGCACGGCCATGCTGCGTACGGCATCCGCCGTCTCCTGCGGAATCTCCGCCGGAATAACCATCATCGATTTGCCATCGATATATTTCGCTTTATAATCGTAGAATTCGTTCGAGCTGACGATCTCGCCGGGAACGGAAGCACGCGGGTCATCGTTGCCCAGCACGCTTACTTCGATCTCGCGCGCGTCGACGAACTCCTCGACGATTACCTTGCGGTCGAAACGCAGCGCTTCCTCGATCGCCGCGACCAATTCTTCGCGATTGCGAGCTTTAGACACCCCGACGCTGGACCCTAGGTTGGCCGGCTTTACAAAGGAAGGATAGCCCAACTCCTCTATGTTGGCCAGCACCGTCTCGCGGTCTTTTTTCCATTGATGTCGAATAAAATGCCGATAGCCTACCTGCGGCAAACCCGCCTGCGCAAACATCGTCTTCATCGCCACCTTGTCCATCCCGACAGAGGAAGCCAGAACTCCCGCTCCCACATAAGGCAAGCCCGCCATCTCAAACATTCCCTGGATAGTGCCGTCCTCGCCGAAAGTTCCGTGCAGCAGCGGCAGCATGACGTCGATCGCCTTGCCGTCTCTGGCCGGAGCGCCCTCTGTCAACACCTTCTCAGACATGCCCTGCAGAACAGGCAGCAATGCAAGCTTTCCGCCCGCCTCCTCGTTCCCCGGTTCCGTTTCCGTCGAGAATTGCAATTCCGCAACGGCGTTCGGAGGAGCGCTGAGCAGAGGCCCCGATCTCCACTGGCCATTAGGCGTAATATAGAAAGGAATTAGTTCGTACTTGTCGTAGTCGAACGCCTTTAATACGGCAAGGGCGGTCTGCAGCGACACCTGGTGCTCGCCCGAACGCCCTCCGTACACGAGTCCGACGCGTATTTTGTTTCCCATAGCTTCAAATACCTCCGGCTTATCGGCGTTTGTCGCCCGTGCCGACCTCTTTCTCCGAAAGAAGCGAGGACGACCGCTCTCCCGCGCAAACCCTGCTTTTCTGTTCATCAACCTAACCACAGTTGCTTCTCTTCAACTCCGCACTATGCTCTCGTCAAATCCACAACTTCGCTGCTCGTCAACTCCAAACCAATGCTGACACATCAAAACTCATCCGCAATATGATAAAAATAATAGCGGGTTCTCTCCGACCATGCATACGAATCCTTATAGTCCCAGTAGCGGTGGCGGCTGCTTACCGTGTTCGCGTTCACAAGCGGCATGCCGTCCGGCGTAAACGCGGTAACGATCGTATTGTGACCGACCCGGCCGCTTCCATCCCAGTCGTAGCAGATTACGTCGCCGAGCTTGAGCTGCCGCGGATCGTACACGGCTTCCGCCCTGAGGCCCAACGCGCGCGGAACCGCCAAATATTGCTGCAGGCCGGCAGCGACCGCCCAACTGAAGCTCCACACTTCTTCCTTGCCGGAATAACCTTTATACCACCAGCCCGAAGACCTTCTCCCAGTATAATTCATCGGCGCGCCCCCTGCAAAGAGACACTGGGAGACATAATTCGTGCAGTTGACCTCGAAGTTCTCGTAAGCGGGATTCGGTTCATTCCACCATCTCTCGGCGTAGGCGACCGCTTCTTCCCTTAAATAAGGAGTGCCTCTGCCAATCCCCCCGTAACCCCAACCGTCGTCGCCTGTTGCATACGCCCCCGCGTATACCTTAGAGGACTTTGATCCATAAACCGCATTCGGATTCAAGTACGGCACAGAAGGCGCAGCGGCTTTCTTCTCCCCGTCCCATGGATCGTGAACTTCATCCAGTTCCTCCGCCGCCAGCTCTCCCGGCCGTTCGCCTGGAAGCGGCCTCACCGTCGTCAGTCGCCAGATTTTGCCCTCCCTGACAAAACGAAGCCTTTCCCTCTCCACTCGCTCCTCCGACCACACCTGATTCCGCTGCTCCATCAAGCGCACGAGATGGATCGACAGATCGGCCGCAACCTCGCCGCGCGCCGACTGATAGCGCTCGATTTTCACCCTCATTTCGCTGCGGGCTGTCCGTATCGCCCACCTCGCATCCCTGCGCGCCGCAAGCTGCGCCCTCTCATTCAGCCGCTCCCGATGCTCCCTGTCCGGAATCTCCCCCAGCTTGCGGAGATCCGTCCCAAGAGATGCCGCATTGATCGCGTTGACGTACTCGAACAGAGCCTGCTTCCAATCTATATCCTCGCCGGGCATGGAGACCACCTCCGATTCCGTTTCTTGACAAGCCGTCGTCAGATTGCGCCACTTCATCCTATGCCGGAAAACCCCATTCCATGCGTCAGCATTACCCGCGCCCGATTGCGGCATTCTATAGAAGTTCGAAGTGAAACGTTCGGCAAGATGCCAGCCCTGGCAAAAGCGAAATACGGTTTACCCGGTTTTCCCCCCCGCAAGCACGCGAGCAGAGATCATGAATGCCCTTATTCAGGTTTTCTTTCCTCTATAAGACGCTTCAAGATGGACTGAAATGACTTTACGGAGCCGCTTTGACAAGGTATACTGAATGCATAGAGTATTTTTGAAATCGCGTTTCATAGAATGAAACTCATTCTCAATTAGACGACGATTGCGCAAAAATACGAACTGATCTACAGATTCGAATCAAGGAGGTTATACACTTGTCTAAAATCCCTTATCAAGTGCAAGCCCAGCTGGAGTCTTCCGGAAAATCCTACCGTTACTTCAGCCTGCCGGCTCTGGAACAGCAAGGCGCAGGCCCGGTCTCCAAGCTTCCATTCTCCATCAAGGTGCTGCTCGAAGCGGCGGTTCGTCAATTCGACGGTCGCGGCATCACGGAAGAGCACGTCAAGCAATTGGCTACTTGGAGCGAAGGTCGCGAGGACAAGGAAATCCCTTTTATCCCGGCGCGTATCGTTCTGCAAGACTTCACCGGCGTTCCCGTCGTCGTCGACTTGGCGGCTATGCGCGAAACCGTTAAACTAGCTGGCGGCGATCCGAAGCAGATCAACCCGCTCGTTCCCGTCGATCTCGTTATCGACCACTCCGTCATGGTTGACGCATTCGGCAGCCCGGACGCTCTGCAATACAACATGGACGTCGAGTTCGAGCGCAACGAAGAGCGTTATCGCTTCCTGCGTTGGGCCCAAACGGCGTTCGACAACTTCCGCGCCGTTCCTCCGGCGACGGGTATCGTTCACCAAGTTAACCTGGAGTACCTGGCCTCCGTTGCCGCTACGAAAACAAAAGACGGCGTAACCGACGTTTACCCGGACTCCCTCGTTGGAACCGACTCCCATACGACGATGATCAACGGTCTTGGCGTCGTGGGCTGGGGCGTGGGCGGTATCGAAGCCGAAGCAGGCATGCTCGGCCAGCCGCTTTACTTCGTCATGCCTGAAGTTATCGGCTTTAAACTGACCGGCAAGCTGGCGGAAGGCGCTACGGCGACCGACCTTGCCCTGACCGTTACGCAAATTCTTCGTAAAAAAGGCGTTGTCGGCAAGTTCGTCGAGTTCTTCGGCTCGGGCCTGTCCAACATCAGCCTTGCGGACCGTGCGACGGTAGCGAACATGGCTCCGGAATACGGCGCAACGGTCGGTTTCTTCCCGGTCGACAGCGAAACGTTGAACTACATGAGACTGACAGGACGCGAAGAAGATCAAATCGCGCTCGTGGAAAGCTACTACAAGGCGCAAGACATGTTCCGCACGGACGCAACTCCGGATCCTGTATTCACCGACGTAATCGAGCTTGACCTGTCCACGATCGTGCCTAGCTTGGCTGGACCTAAGCGTCCGCAAGACCGCGTAGAGCTGACGGCGATGAAGCAATCGTTTAACGAAAGCATTCGCACGCCGATCGACAAAGGCGGCTTTGGCTTGAGCGACGCTCAAATCGAGCAGTCGGCCGAAGTGAAGCACCCAAGCGGCGAGACGAGCAAGCTCAGCACGGGCGCAGTCGTTATCGCTGCGATCACCAGCTGTACGAACACGTCCAACCCAAGCGTTATGATCGGCGCCGGTCTCGTAGCCAAGAAAGCGGTCGAGCGCGGCCTGACGAAGCCGGGTTACGTCAAGACATCCTTGACTCCGGGTTCCCTTGTCGTTACCGACTACCTGAAGAACGCCGGCCTGCTGCCTTACCTTGAGAAGCTCGGTTTCTACGTTGCGGGCTACGGCTGCGCAACCTGTATCGGCAACTCCGGTCCGCTTCCTGATGAAGTGAGCGCCGCAATCGCCGATAACGATCTTACGGTCGCGGCGGTTCTGTCCGGTAACCGTAACTTCGAAGGCCGCGTACACGCACAGGTCAAAGCAAACTACCTGGCTTCTCCGCCGCTTGTCGTCGCTTACGCGCTCGCCGGCAACGTCAACGTTGATCTGACGTCCGAGCCGATCGGCTACGACGACAACAACAAGCCGGTGTACCTGAAGGACATCTGGCCGACAAACGAAGAAATTCAGCAAGCGGTCGCGTCTTCGCTTAACCCGGACATGTTCCGCGCCAAATACAAAAACGTGTTCACGCAGAACGAGCAGTGGAACCAAATTCCGGTTCCGCAAGGCGAGCTGTACGAGTGGGACGAGAAGTCCACTTATATTGCGAATCCGCCGTTCTTCAAGGATCTCGCTCCGCAACCGGGCGATATTCAGGATATCAAAGCCGCTCGCGTAATGGCGCTGATGGGCGATTCCGTTACGACGGACCACATCTCGCCGGCCGGCAACATCAAAGCCGACAGCCCTGCGGGCAAATACTTGCTCGAGCATGGCGTCGAGAGAAAAGACTTCAACTCGTACGGCTCCCGTCGCGGTCACCATGAAGTGATGATGAGAGGCACGTTCGCTAACATCCGTATTCGGAATCAAGTGGCTCCGGGCACGGAAGGCGGCGTTACAACGTACCTGCCTACGGACGAAGTGATGTCCATCTACGACGCTTCGATGAAGTACCAGGACAGCGGCACGAACCTGGTCGTCATCGCCGGCAAAGAATACGGAACCGGAAGCTCCCGCGACTGGGCAGCTAAAGGAACGTTCCTGCTCGGCGTCAAAGCCGTCATCGCCGAAAGCTTCGAGCGGATTCACCGCTCCAACCTCGTCGGCATGGGCGTTCTCCCGCTGCAGTTCCCTGCCGGTCAAAGCTGGAAAACGCTCGGCATTACCGGACGCGAGACGTTCGACATCGCCGGCTTGAGCAACGACGTTACTCCTGGCCAGACGGTCTCCGTTACCGCGACGCGCGAAGACGGAACGACGTTCTCATTCGACGTAATCGTTCGCCTGGATTCGATGGTCGACGTTGACTACTACCGCAACAGCGGCATTCTGCAAACAGTATTGCGCCAGATGATGGCTCAATAAGCTCGATAGCATGAACAAGAGGCGCGGGGAGACAATCCCCGCGCCTTTTTTTGGATTTGCTCGGAAAACATTCAAATTTGCCCTTTTCGTTTTTTGTTTCCCTCGCCCGTCATAAGTTATAATAGGAACAACGTACAGATTAACAACAACGATAATGATGATGGAGGCGACCCCGGTTTTGGACACCTACAAGCGACAATCATGGATACGGAAATACCGGACAGCCCTCATTCTTTTGGCCGTCTTTTTTTTAGTTGTCTTCTCCTACATAAAGACGTGGCCCTACATGCTGTACGGTCCCGGATCGGCCGATCCGCTGCAGCCGCGCGTAGACACGGGTCACAAGCTCGAAGAGAAAGGCGCCTTTCTGTTCACCACTGTCGCCACTTATTCGAAGCCGCGTGTTTACGACCTGATTTACGCTTGGTTAAATCCCGAGATGGATATTGAAAAATTGGAGGTCGCTACCGGGGGCGCCACCAACCTGACCGCTTACCGCAACTTGATGTCTTATATGCGCGACAGCTCCGAAGCGAACGCTTTGCTGGCCGCCTATACGGCGATGAACAGGGAGCTCGACGTCAAGCCGCAGGGCGTTATTGTCATGTCGCTGCTGCCGCAATCGGAAGCTCGGGACAACGGCTTGCAGGAAGGCGATATCATTACGCAAGTCGACGATAAACCCATCGCGACGGCCAAGGAGCTTTCCGAATACTTAACGGCCAAGAAAGCCGGGGAAAAAGTCAAGGTCGGCGGATCAAGAGGCAAAGATACGTTCGAGGCAACCGTCCCACTGGTTGCCATGTCGCCCGATAATCGCACGGGAATAGGATTCGTGAACGAAACGGTCCTGAAGGTGACCCCGCCGGATCAGGTCCAATTCGACTTCGCGGATACCGGAGGTCCTTCCGCGGGACTCATGATGACGCTGGAGATCGTCGCCCAACTGACCGGCGAGGATTTGACTCGAGGATATCGCATCGCCGGGACGGGAACGATCAGCGCGGACGGCACGGTCGGCCTGATCGGAGGAATTAATTACAAGCTGATGGCGGCGAACAAGGAGGAGGCCGATTATTTCCTCGTCCCCTTTAATGCGAAGAACGACTCGAACTGGACGTTGGCCCAGAAGACGGTTGACAAGCTGAAGCTGAAACCCAAGCTCGTTAAAATATCCACGCTGCAGGAAGCGGTCGATTTTCTAAAAAAACTGGAGCCGAAAGCCGATAAATAAAGATCAGCTTATCATTGAAAGGCGGTAATGTATGAAAATTTGGCGAAAATGGCTTCTGGGCTGTACGCTGGCGCTGTTCGCATTCTCCGGGCTAGGGTTGTCGCACCTCCCTTCCGCGGCAGCCGCCGGCGAGAGCGAGAGCGCTGCCTTCGAATCGATCAGTCTCGCAGAGCTGGAGGACGGGACGAAGCTATACGAGAAAATAGCGCCGTTCATCACGGAGCAAATCCAATTGTTGGCGGAGGATGCGGTGGCGATTACAGCTAGCAGCATCTATGAAGTAGATTTGGGCAATTATCCTAAAGGCTTTACGCGGCAATTCATTTCCTTTATTCATAACTATGAATGGATCGAGCTAGTACTTGTGGCCTCTAACGAGGATGCATCAAGCCTTAAACTGCTGGATCGGGCGGCAACCAGCGAAAGCGGCGATATGTTCCTGAACACGGCCAAGCTGGATTATTCCACTGAGGGCAATATGGTTTATGTATGGAGTCAAGCGCCTTATTCAGCGTTCGAGTCTTGGATCGAGCTCGAATGGGCGGGAGACAGCTTCTACGTCGTCAATCACGAGTACGCCGATCCGACGGAAAGCTATTACGAGGAGAAAGCCGCCCTGCTCAAGGCAAAGGATATAGAAGGCTTGATCGCGCAGACCGAGTTCGACTTTCCCCAATACCCTTGGGCGTATGAAGCCGCCTACACGCTAGCTGCGCCAACGCTGAAGCTGGCCCACCAGAAAGCGATGCAGCAGCACAAAGCGAAAAACACCGCTAACGCAATCCGATATCTTGAATACGGGTTGACACAATACGGCGATGCCTTTGGCATCTTGGATTACGGAGATGGCAAACTTGTCAAAGAAACCATCGTCGGCTCCGCCGACTCGGATTACGTTAAGTCGCGGTTGACGCTTGGCGCCTATGTCGGCATTCTGAACGATTACGGCTTCTTCCTGTCCCTGACCGGGAACAACAAAAAAGCGAAGCTGGTATTGGCCAACGTCGTCAAGCTTGTCCCTTCCCGCACTGTCGCCTATCTCAACCTGGCCGACGTCGAATGGGCGCTGGGACAGAAATCCGCGGCCAAGTCCCACTATAAAATTTACTGGAAGCAGCTTGGCGCCAAAGCTTCCTCCGTCGCGCCTAAGCGCGTGCAGGAGCGGATCAACGCCAAATAACGCCTAAGAAAAGAAAAGAAAAGGACCTCGACTTCCACTGCCAAGCGCTAAGTGGGGTTCGAGGTCCTTTTTGGCATGCCATACGCAAGTCTGCTATCCAAGTATCGTCCCCATACGATGCGCTGCTTCGATGATCGCGGGAGCGAACTCGCGCATCCGATCCGGCGTTAGCCGGTTAGACGGTCCGGAGACGGACAATGCCGCAACGAGTTTCCCCGACCGACTGAAGATCGGCGCAGCCGCGGCGGCCGCTCCCGGCTCGCGTTCCTCGAAGCTGGTCGCGTACCCGGCGGCGGCAATATCGTCCAGCTGCTTTGCGATCGATTCGCGCTCCAACTGCGCGGGCCATGCCGGATCGGACAGTACCGCGTCCCTCACGCCGGGATCGGCGAAGGCGAGCAGCACTTTGCTGGACGCGCCTACGGACAGCGGAAGTCTCGCTCCTACCGTCGCGACTCTACGTATCGCCTGCGTGCTCTGCACCGCCTGTATTCTCACTCTCTCCGTCCGGTCCCGGACGTATAGACTGATCGTCTCGTTCAGCTGATCCCGCAGCCGCTCCATCTCCGGAAGCAGCATGACCGAGGGATCGTCCGAGCGCGACAGATGCGCGGACAATTCGAGTATGCTGAGCCCCAGACGGTATTTGTCCGTCGAAGGATCTCGCGTCACGAATCCTTTATCCTCAAGCGTCGCCAGCAAACGGTGGATGGTGCTCTTATGGAGGCCCACCTTGTTCGCAATTTCAGTCAGCCCCCATTCATGGCCCGAAGCGAAACAAAGCAGTACGTCCAGCGCTCTCTCCACGGCGCGAACCGTCTTTTTCTCCTCTTCCATGGTCAGTATCCCCTTTGCAACCGTTTCACTCTATGAAACCCTGTTACAACCACTATAACGCAAACTTGCAATTCCGTAAATATTGGAAGCGCTTTATTACAATTTGATTACGTAGTATTTACAACTCGCCTCCGCTCATTGACGCTTGCCGTAGCTTTTTCTACGATAAAAATAAGAAGAATCTCAGAAACGCGAAAAGCGAGGCGATCCCCATGACCTCATTGTCTACGCCATTTCCATACGCGGGATCGGATACGGTTGTTATTCCTGCTTCCGTACCGTCTTATCGTCGCGACGCCTCATTCAGACTGAGCCGTATCGCGCTTAATGTCTTTATCGCCTTCTCCTGCTTGTTAGCGGGGCTGTTTATCGCATTTCATGCCTATGCCGCTTATTTGTTCTCCTATCCGCCCATCGTGTCGATCGGCTCAAATCCGATGCTTGCCAAAAATCTCGCCTATTCCGATGTCATGTTTCCAAGCGCGGACGGCGTTACGCAGGTCGAAGGCTGGTGGATTCCCGCGTCCGACAGCCGCAGAACGGTCGTGCTGAGCCATGGCTACGGAACGAACCGGGAGGAGCCTTGGGTTCCGATGTACGATCTTGCCAGCTTTCTTAATGGCATGCACTATAACGTTCTAATGTTCGACTACGGCTACGCCAGCTCGCTGCATCCGTTGCCTGCGACCGGCGGACTCTCCGAGTCCCGGCAGCTGGCCGGGGCTCTGCAGTACGCCCGATCCCAAGGCAGCGACGAACTGATCGTCTGGGGCTTCTCTATGGGAGCCGGAACGGCGCTCCAAGCCGCTCTGCAAGACGAACAGGTCGATGCCATGATTCTGGACAGCACCTTTCTTCCCGACGAGCATACCATTTACGCCAACATTAATCAGTATGTCCAGCTTCCGCAATATCCGACGATTCCTTTGCTGCGCCTGTTTCTTCCGCTGATGGGCGGGGTGAATCTGGACGAAGTTCCCTCGGCACAGGCGCAAACGACGGCCTATCCTTTTCCGATTCTTATGATTCATGGCACAGCCGACGACAAAGCCCCGGTCTATATTGCAGAGAACGTCGCCCAGGCGCAGACGAACGGCTTGTCGCAGCTATGGGTCGTTCCGGGAGCGATACACGAAATGATCTACCGCACACATACGGAGGAATACGTCTCTCGAACCGCCGCATTCCTCGAAAGCGTTCACAAGAAGGTATGATTCGATCAATCCCTTCATACTCACGGAGGAGATCGCAATCTTGAACCCGTTTGATCCTCGCAGCTGTAATCACAGGCCATAGCGCCCGGCATTCCTGCTTTACGCTATGGCCTGCGTTAATCAGAGCAGTCTGGTGAAAAACCAGTTCCCGATGTACAAGCCGACTCCCGCGACGACGTTAATCCAACCGAGCGCCTTGGCGAATTTTTTTTCGCGCTTCAATTTCGATTTCTGGTACATAACGACTTCCCAACGGAGAATAAACAGTCCCGTAAGGATACAAAGAGGGACAATGTATCCAAGCGAGCCTCCGTAACCTCCGCTTCTCAGCATTCGCCTCTCCCCTTCCGACCTCTTCGTTTACTTACTTCGCCTTCATGCCGATCCTTCGTATTTTCGAATTGACCTCGACTTCGACGCGCAATTCCTTAAACGCGCTCTGCCAGCGGTCCTTCGAGCCGATTCTCGCGTTCCAATAGCCCGGCTTTTTCGCGCGCACGTATTCGCCGAACCCGAAGATGTCGGCCCCCTTCTCCTGCATTTGGCGGATCAAGTTTTCTACCTCGAGCTTCAGAGACTTCTCGTCCTGTTTCTCGATCTGGGTCAGAGAGGCGGAATCGTTGATCGTAAACTGATCGTTGATCTTCTCTTCCAGATTGATCTCCGTAAAAATCGAGACATTAACGATCGGCTCCCCATCCTGCATCCTGACCTTGATGCTCGAACTTCGCGATGTCGCATAGATCATGACCATTTCGGAGTCCCCGCCGATTTTGACGACCCCTCTGTATCCGGCCGGGTTCATTCCTTTAATCGACATATAGGCGGCTACCTGAAACGGCTTGGTCATGCCTTTAAGCTTGTCGTCCTTAAAGTAAGCCAAACCTTTTACTTCGATGTTTTGCTCCTTCTTCAGCTCCACATAAGGAAGATAGCCTTCCTGGCCCTGCTTGGCCGTATTGCTCCAGTACATGCCGACGTAATTTTCGGGAAATTTACCAAGCTTTACGGCATTGTCCATCGTAGACATCAAGTACAGCGCCGGAACCCGCTCCAGCTCGGGCGCCGCGCGCATCACCTTCTCCGCGCTTCCTTTGCAGATCATCATCCAGGCCATTCTTCGAACTTCGGGATTGCGGTGTAAATAGTCGTTAATGTTTTGCATCCCCAGGCTTGCGACATCCTCGGATACGACGATAACACGTAAGTGGCCGAAAAAAAGTCTGCCTGAAATTTGCTGCTGCAAATTCATAATCGCATCGTCGACCGTGTGCCCTTCCGTACCGATGACCCACACGGTTTGCTCCGAGCCTTTGCCTCCTCCGCCGCTCTCCCCCGGACCGAGCGGGATTTTGCCAGGCAGGGCGATCTGTACGGTAACGCGAATCATATTGACGTTGGGCACAGGAAACCCCTCTGCCGTATGGGAGATTTCGCTCTCTCGCTTGGCCGCTCCGGGCGACGCGTTGTCCACGGACACGCCAAGCACGATAGCCCGATCCTCGATCTCCAGACGGTCCCAGCAGCCCGTCAGCAGCAGGACGACGGACGTCGCGAACGCGGACAACAGCAGCCGCCTAACCCGCAGACCGCTCTTCACTTGGCTCCCCTCTCTTTTTCCGAAGAATGGCGACGACGAGCAGCAGACCCGGGTATGCGATCGTTACGAACAGGCCGATTCGGCCCACGTTCTGGATAATTTCGTACATATGTAAAATGTTGTAGGGCACCATCGCCATGGAGAACACCCCCGGGAGCAGGAAAAAGGAGAACATCTTGTGATCTTGCAGTCGAAACAGCTTGCTCAGCTCTTTGACCGCCAAGTAATAGCTGGAAAACAGCGTTGTAAATACGGCGGTTACCCATACCGCCAGAAAAGCGGCATCGAGCCTCTCAAGCACGTTAGCGGGCAGCGATGTCGCCTTAGCCAGCTCCAGCGTAGGCCAGAGCAGATTTTTTGTCTCCTCCGAGCCGAATACGCCTACGGTCGCCCCGACGATCGTCACGTACAAGCCGCCCGCGATGACGAGTCCGATCATGCTTGCCATCATCGCCTTTCGCGGCTCGCGCATAGCCGGAATGACCGACGTAATAATGAACCCTCCCTGGAACAGCGAAGCGATCGTCAATACGCTGGCCAGCATGTCTTTATGGGAATTGCCCCAAATCGGCTGCAAATTGACCATGTCGGCATTCTTCAGCGATAAAGCGACGATCAGCAATGCCGGCCCGATCAGCAGCGGAAAATAAAAGAGGTGGATGTAAGCGAATGTCGTAATGTCGTTGCGGGTGGAGATTGCAGCCAACATCAGCATCACGATTACGGTTACTTCCAAAGGTGTCTCGGTCAATACCGACGTAATGACCACCTCACCGAATTCCCGCGCCGTAAGCGACGTCAAAATCGCGAAAAAGCCGATGATGCCAATGCTTCCGATCCACGACAGCCACTTGCCGATGACGACCTCGCCGTACTGAACGATCGACTGACCCGGAAATCGCATGCCGAGACGGGCAATCAGAAATAGGCCGATGAAAGCGACCGATGCTCCCAGCAACGTGACGAGAGGGGCGCCGGAATCCGCTCCTCTCACGGCAAACAGCGGAATCGGCAGCACCCCGACGCCGATAATCGTACTCGTCATAATTGCGGCGACCTGCACCGTCGTAATGCGCTTCGCTTGCTTCATGCCATCACTTCTTCCCATTGGTCTCCATTTTCGCCGGCTCCAGCACATTGTTGGGAGGTTCCTTCAGATCTTCGACCGTTTGGTCGCTTATTCGGGTTTTATCGCCCGGGTACAGGAATTTGGGCCTTTTGTTCATCCACCAGAGCGGACCGCGCAGGAACAGATCCTTCATCCCATTAGGACTGCCGGGAACGAGAGGGCTCATGTACGGAACGCCGAAAGACTTGAGCGACAACAGATGGTTCGCGATCAGAATCAGACCGATCATCACGCCGTACAGACCGAATATGCCTGCCAGCACGATCAGCGGAAAACGCAGCAGGCGCAGCGCCAATGCCGCGTTGTAGGCCGGGGTGGCAAAGGAGCCGATCGTCGTAAGCGCGATAATGACAACCGTAATCGGACTGGCGAAGCCGGCCGCGACCGCCGCCTGACCGACGACAAGCACGCCGACGATGGATAATGCCCCGCCGACCTGCTGCGGCAGCCGAATCGTCGCCTCCCTGAGCACCTCCATCGAGATTTCGATGACCAACACTTCCACAATCGCCGGAAACGGGACCCCTGCACGGCCTCCCGCCACGGCCACCGCGAACTCCGTCGGAATCAGCTCGGGATTAAACGAGATGATCGCCACGTAAAGCGACGGAAAGACGAGCGAGAAGACAAGCGCGATCAGCCTGGCCCAGCGGATGGCGCTCATCAACAAAAACCGTTCCGTGTAGTCCTCAACCGCCTGATAGAACTGACTGAATACGGTCGGCACGACCAGCGCCAGCGGCGAGCCGTCCACCATTAGCGCCACCCGGCCCTCCAGCAGATTCGCCACGACCTTGTCCGGTCTCTCGGTATACTGCACCTGAGGGAATGGGGATAGCTGATTATCTTCTATGTATTGCTCCAAATAACCTGAATCCAGAATGGCGTCGACGTCGATCAAGTCCAGTCGTCTCGTGACTTCCTTCACAAGCTCCGGATTCGTAATGCCGTGCATATAGCAGATCGCAACTTTAGATCGCGTCCTCCTGCCGATCTCCATCGTCTTCACGCGCAAATCCGGCGTTTGGAGGCGATAACGGATCAGCGAGATGTTCGTCGACAGCAATTCGATGAAGCCTTCGCGCGGCCCGCGAATAACCTGCTCCGTTGCGGGCTGGTCGATGGAACGCTTGTCGATGGTACGGGTTCCGAACAACAGCGCTTTGTCCACACCCTCAATAACGACGGCGGTCTGTCCGCGCAGAACGTCGGAGACGACTTTGGCGACGAGCGTCTCCGAGCGGACATCGCTGTGATAAAGCGTCGTCTCCAGCAGGAAGTCCCACAGCTCCCCTCCTTTCTCGGGAAGCTGTTCCACATGCGGAGGCCCGTACATCAGCGGCTTTAGAATTTCCGAATTCACGCTTGTCATGTCGATCATATTGGGGTAAAAAAGCATTGCAGCGGGAAACCGGCCGAATACTTGGAACCTGCGGATCGTAAAATCGTCGTTCTCCCCGAGCACCCCGCGAATCTGCCCGACGGCGCGCTCCAGATTTCCGTCCACGACAGAGTCGTTCAGTCGATCCGCCGAATGCCAGGGCTGTTCCCCGCCGCCGGATGATCGCCTTCTTTTTTTTCTTCCGAACAGAAACATAATGCCTTTCACCGCCAATTTTAAAGATGAGACTCGTTGAAAATGTAAGTGTTATTCTTTGGCATCCTTCCCTTTTTTAAACCTTCGCCCGAAACGAGCCTAAAAAAACCCCCGAACCGTACCCGGTTCGAGGGCTTTCTTTGCTTATAAGCTTCCTTACAAACTCCAGTCCAGCTTCACTTCTCCGCCTGTGCGGGAAGATTCGTAGATCGCGTCAATGATCAAGTTGCTGCGCAGGCCCGTCTCTGCGGAAGTCCAAGGCTGTTTGCCTGTTCTTACGCAATCCAGGAAATGACGGCTGAGGCGGACGCGTGCTCCTTCATCGTCCGCAGGCGCGGTGAGCGGCGCCTCGATCGCCTGGTCGAACCGTTCGGTCAGAAACTTGCCCTCGTTCCCGCGAAGCGCGACGCCTCCCTCGGAGCCCATCAGATGCAGGAACGGTGCGCTGTCGGTATCCATATGAACCGCCCAACTGACTTCCAGCGTCAACGAAGTGCCGTCCTCCATTTTGATAATCGCCGTCGCCAAATCCTCGACGTCGTACGTACCGTTCCAATTCGGCTTGCCCCAGGTTCCGATGCCCTTTTTCTTAGGACCGAATTCCGCGTAGGTGGAGCCGTATACCGATACCGGCTTCGGCTCGCCCATCAAGAAAAACGCCAGATCCAGCATATGCACGCCGATATCGATCAGCGGGCCGCCCCCGGACTGATTGTGCTGCGTAAACCACGTTCCCCAGCCCGGAATGCCCTTGCGGCGGTACCAGCCTGTCTTCGCCGTATAGACTCGGCCAAGCTCTCCTCGTTCCACCTGCTCCTTTACCTTCAGAGAAAGAGGCTCCCAACGCATCTGATGCGCCACCATAACCGTCTTGCCGGTGCGCTGCTGCGCCCGAACGATGTCCTTCGCCGCAGCGGAGTCCAGACCCATCGGCTTCTCTACGAGCACATGCTTACCGCTTTCCAATGCCAGAATCGTCAGCGGCGCGTGAGCTTGGTTCGGAACGGCGACGATCACCACATCGACGTCCTCTCTGCGAATGAGCTCCTCCGGCGAAGGAGAAACGACGGGAATGTTGTACTCCCGAGCCCGTTGTTCCGCAAGAGGCAAATAGGCGTCCGTTATTGCGACGAACTCGCACTCCGCGCCAAGCTTGCCAAACTCCTGCAAGTGAACGTTGCCGATATTGCCTGCACCGATTAGGCCGATGCGAATTTTCGATGAACCTGCCATGTTGTTGTATTCCTCCAATAGAATTAACGTAGTCAAAGCTTATTTTCATCTTATACGAAATGCCGCACTCGCAGACAGCACCATTTTGGCTTTCTTCTTATGGTCTTTTGTCCGAAGCCAAAAAGCGACCAGGCTTTATCTCGCCAGGTCGCTTCCCGTTATCTCTTTTCTTGGATTTTGAATATGGCTTAACTTCCCCCTGTGCGGGCAAGCGCTAATCCTCGTTATCGTAATTCGAAAAATAGAGCGGAGCCACTTCAGCCCCCAAAGGAATAAAGGCGTTGACCACCGCGGCGTCGAATTGGGTTCCGGCGTTCCTTCGCAGTTCCTCCATCGCTTCCTCCAACCTCTTGCGGCGGCGATAAGGCCGCGGGGACATCATCGTATCGAAGGCGTCGACGACCGAACAGATTCTTGCGAATAGCGGAATTTGCTCTCCCGCCAATCCGCAAGGATAGCCTTTGCCGTCCCATCTCTCGTGGTGGTGCAGCACCAAGCGAACCAGATCGGCATCCCGCTCTCCCCTATCCTTCAGAATGTCCGTTCCGTACTCCGGATGGCGTCTTATCAGAGCCCACTGTTCCTCCGTCAACGGATTGACGGAATCCAGAATCGCGGTCGGAACGAGCAATTTGCCGAGATCGTGGATGAAGCAGCCTCTGAGCAGCTTCTGTGCGCTTGCCGAATCCAGTCCCATCGCCGAAGCTACCTTCTCGCTCAGCAGGGCGACTCGAACGCAGTGATGGTATGTGTCCTCGTGCTTGTGCCGCAACAGCTTCATCATCTCCGAAATATCGGAGGTATGATCGAAATGATGGGGGAAATCTCCTACTGCTCTCAAGGCTCCTACCACCTTTTTGCACCTGCCCCGATTCAATGTTCGCCAGGTCTAGCCGATATATTGGACGTTACCCACTATGTCGATGTCGGACAATTTCTGTTATACGACATTCTAGAGGAGGATCAGTTTATGAATACCACGATGTTGACAGCGCAGGCTGCAAGCTCAATGGAAGGTAACGGCGCTTACGCCAATGGAACAAATATCGGCGACGACCAGATCGTTGAAATGTTTCTTGCCGTATGCAGTTACTCTCCCCATACGGTTCGGAATTACAGCAGGGCTATCCAAATGTTCAGAACCTTCGTCTCGCATATGTCGCTTCGGGATGTCACGTGGAGAGAAATAGAAGCCTACAAATTAGGCCTGATTTGCGGAGCCGCCAGTTTTCGAAATAAGCCTCTCGCTCCCGCAAGCGTCGCCGCGCTGATCGCTCCGCTAAAATCATTGTATAAGTGGGGGAGCGATATTAACGTTGGCCTCCTCCCTTATAATCCGACAAGCTCCATCCGTCTTCCGCAAGTGCGCGTCACAAGCCGCAAGCATTATTTGACCAAGGGAGAGGTCGGCAGCTTATTGAATCAGCTCCAATGTCAGAGCTTCCGAAACTATTTGATCGGATTGTCGCTCGTTACATTGGGACTTCGAGTCTCCGAGCTCGTCGCCGTACAATGGGAAGACTTCCATACCGATCCGCTTGAGAAATCAGTATGGCTGCATGTAAAAAACGGAAAGGGAGGCAAGAGCAGAGATGTCAAAATTCCCTCAAGCCTCTGGTCTATTTTTCAGAATTATCGCTGTATGGTCGGGGGTAACGATTCCACGCGGGACCCGGCGGCAACCGTATTCCCGATTACGGCAAGGCAGATCGAACGCATCATCCGAGACGCAGGAAAACAAAGCATTCGTTCGAAAAAGCCGACCCCGCATTGGTTAAGGCATACGAACGCGACGCTGGCATTGCTTAAAGGAGCGACTTTGCAGCAGGTCCAAGAGACGCTAGGCCATTCCCACATCAATACGACGCAGCGCTATTTGCATACCGTCGAACTGATCAATAAAGCGGCCCCTGATTTTGTCGAAGAAACTTTGTCGGAATTTATGGCAGATTAGCCGATTATGGATTTAAAAGGAAGAAAAGGGAAGATGAAGCGTTGTGGATTTGAGTGAATTAGCCTAATATTTAGGTGTCGCCACATGAATTATGGGATTTTCAGGTTCTTAAGACCTGATTCGAATGTCGTATAACAGAAATTGTCCGACATCGATTTCAGCATACCCAATCCTAAGCCCACCCTCAAATCTATATTTGCCATATACGCTAAGGTCTAACAATAAACATCCCTTAAACCCCTTATTTTCTCCTTCATCTCCAATTATCGTTTCTTTCTCGCCGTTTAATGTTGCCGTTGCTTACGGCTGAGCAATTCGCATAGGTGAACTTGAATGAATGATGCAATATCATTCGAAAGTCCCATCTTTGCTCGCCGACCGGACTGTTACGTGAGCGGGACTTTCGCCTGCTTGGCGGCTATGCGAGCAGGCTGATGTACGCTCATTGGCATCATAGAAAAAACGCCTGCGATCGCTCGCAGGCGTTAATATTGTCGTATGGTTAGCGGTTAAGCAATTCCAGAAATTCCGAACGAAGCGCAGGGCTTTTACGGAATTCGCCGCGTACCGCAGAAGTGACCGTCTTGCTGCCCGGTTTCTTCACGCCGCGCGCACACATGCACAAGTGCTCGCCTTCGACGACAACCATGACGCCGTGCGGCTGAAGCACCTCCTCCAGAATGTCCGCGATTTGCGAAGTAATTCTCTCTTGCACCTGCAGCTTTCTGGAGATCGCTTCGACGAGTCTGGCCAGCTTGCTCAATCCGGCGATCTTGCCGCTCGGAATATAGCCGATATGCGCTTTGCCGAAGAAGGGCGCCATATGGTGCTCGCACTGGCTGTAGTAGACGATATCCTTAACGATTACCAATTCCTCGTGCTGCTCGTCGAAGGTAACCCCGAGGACATCTCTGGGGTCTACCGCGTAGCCTGCAAAAATTTCCTCGTACATCCGCGTAACGCGAGCCGGAGTTTCCAGCAAGCCTTCGCGTTCGACATCTTCCCCGATCAGCTTTAAAATTTCCCGAACGTGAAATTCGAGCTGCTCGCGATTCTGCCCGACATGACTGTTAGAGTAATCTTTCGCTCCCGCCATGACAACGCCTCCCTTCCTATCTGCGGAACTTCGGATTGTTGCGGTTCTGGTTCTGGGCTCCCCCAGGGTTCGCCTTGCCGCCGCTATTTTGATTTTTCATCATTTGCTGCGCTTTCGCAATCTGCTGGTTGTTCATGTTATATCCCATCTGCTTGGCCATCTTTTGCAGCATCTCGGGATTGCTCTGCATCTTGGTCATCTGGCGGCGCAAGTAGAACACCCCGATGATGAAACCAACGACTATGCCGACGATTAACGTCACAATCGGAATAATATAGGACCACATTTCCGAAACACCCTCCGAATTTCATAAAATAAAACCCCGCAAACGCCGCAATGCGTCGAGCAGGGCTGCTGTATTATGATAGCATGGCCGAACAAGGTGCGCAAACGATAGCTTATTGAGGCGGTCAAAAAGTCGCAGGTTTGCCTACACGCCGCTCCTCAAGCCAGCACGGTTTCGATGAACACGGTCGTATGCTGCGCCAAATCGATCTCGTTATAGCCGACCGCTTCATCCCCTTCCTTGTCGATGACGCGAACGACTGGCCGTCCCGGCAGCCCCCTGTGCTGTCCGACGACAACGCCCGTCTGACGGGTGGACAGCTTGACCGATATGCCGTTAGGGTAGATCGACACAATTCGCATAAAGTGGACGAGCACCTCATGATCCAGCAAAGTCCCGGAAAAAGCGTTCATGCGTTCGCACGCTTCGTGAGGCAATAACGGTTTCTCGTCCCCGGACGGATAGATCATATTATCGTACATATTGACGACGGCCGTAATTTTCGCATAGGTGTGAATGTCGTCTCCGGTCAGTCCGCGCGGAGCGCCGCTTCCGTCAATCGCCTCATGGTGCTGAAAAGCGACATGCGCGACGAGCAGACTGTATTCCCTCTTGTTCTTAAGCAGCTCGAATCCTCGCCAGGCGTGATGCATACGGCCTTCCTGAACTTCCGGAGCGCCCAGCTTGCCGATATCGTGAAGCAGCGCCCCCATAGCCAGCTCCTTCAGCTGGAGCATATTCAGGCCCATGTTTAAGCCGACCAACGACGCCATCGTACAAACGTTCATCGCATGAAGGAACATTGCGTTGTCGGCGGTGCGAATATCCGACAGCTGAATCATCAGATTCTGATTTTGCATCACATCCTCCAGCAGATCGTCGACCGTCTGGCCGATCGCCTTCGAGCTGAAGTTTTTGCCTGAGCGCAGCTGCTCGAACGTTTCCGACATTTGGTGAATGACTGCGCGTTTCGTCTCTTCCGACAGCAGCTCCTCATGCGAAATATCGCGGAACATCGGATCGTCGATATAGATCGTCGTAACTCCCAGCCGCTTAAGCGTGCTGATCATGTATACGGTAAGCTGTACGCCGGTATTGAGCAATACGGCTCCATTCGAGGAAAAAATCGTCTTGCCCAAATATTGTCCCGGTTCAACCGTCTCTATGTCGACTAATTTCATATTCTCTCTCCTGCCTCGATCTCGTTGTTCATACTTACACACTATTTCGGCAAAAAAGAAGAGGAAATGAAGGCGCGAACGATGAAATGCCTCTCATTTCCTCGGAAATAAACTATTGATCGCTCTTTCGTTCGAGCGCTCTGCCGATAGCGTCCAACACTTCGACGCTCTCTTCCTTGCTTCGCGCTCCGCGCAGCCCGGCGAGTGCCTCCGAAGTTCCGATGCGCCCAAGAGCCCAAGCGGCCGCTTCCCTAAGCTCCGGACGCGGATCGTCTCGCAGTACGGCAACAATGTCCGGAACCGATTCCGCATCGCGGAAGTTGCCCAGCCCGATCAGCGCGTTGCGCTGGATCGGCTTGCGTCCTCGCCAAGCCGCCGAGCTCGAGCCTAACTTCTCGCGGAATTCCCGGTTGCCCATCGTCAGCAGCGGACGCAGCAGCGGCTTGACCACTTCCGGGTCGGGCAACAGCTCGGGATGATGGCGGATGTCGATTTTACGATTGACGGGGCAGACGATCTGACAAGTATCGCAGCCGTACAGACGATTGCCGATTTTCAGCTTCATCTCGTCGCTCACGAAGCCCTTCGTCTGAGTAATGAAGGAGATGCATCGTTGGGCGTTCAGCTGTCCCGGTCCGACGAGCGCCCCGGTCGGGCATGCGTCGATGCATAACGTACAGTCGCCGCAATCGTCCGGGAGGGAGCTGTCAGGAGGCAGCGGAAGACTGGTAATGATCTCGCCCAAGTAAATCCACGAGCCTAGCTCAGGGTTGATGACGGAGCAGTTTTTGCCGCTCCAGCCGATGCCGGCCCGCTCGGCCACGGCGCGATCCGACAAGGCGCCGGTATCGACCATCGACAATAGCTTGGCCTCCGGCTCCCGTGCCAGAAGCCACTCGGACAGGTTCGCCATCCGTCGTCTGAGCGCTTGATGATAATCTTCGCCCCAAGCGGAGCGCGACAATATGCCGCGCCTGCGACCCGGTTCGGATACAGGCGCGTTCTTCAGCTTCGACGGATAAGCAACCGCGATCGCGATGATGGACTTCGCTTCCGCCATATGCAGCGACGGGTCTGTCCGCAAGTCGAGATCCGGCTCCTCGAAGCCGGATTCGTGCCCCCGCTCGCGGTGCCGAAGCAGCCGTTCCTTCAATTCATGGAAAGGCTCTGCCGTCGTCACGCCCAGCTTATCGATGCCTAGCTCCGGCGCAGCCTTCAGCAGCTCCTCCTTGAATTGCTTCCAATATCGGTAATCCCGTTTCACGACAACGTCACTCACAGCTTCTTGATGCGGCTGATCGGCCAGACGATCATGTCGGCCCGCCCTTGAATTAGCTCTTCGGGCACTTCCTTGAAGGCCCGGCTGTCCTTGCTCGCATTCTGGTGACGGTTATCTCCCATCACGAAATAATGCCCCGGACTAACCGTCGTCGGTCCGAAATCCCCGTCCTCGATTTTCACATCCGTATACGACTCAACCTTCAGCGTCCCGTTGACATAGAGCTCTCCGCCGCGAATTTCCAGCTGATCTCCGGGGATGCCGATCACCCTTTTAACCAAATACTCCGGGTCTTCTCCCACGCTGGGATCTTTGAAGATGACAACATCTCCGCGATCCAAGCTTCCGAGCTGCAAGGCGATCTTGTTCACGAACAACCATTCGTCTTCATGAAGCGTAGGCTCCATCGATATTTTCTTCACCGTCGACAGCTGGAACACAAATGCCTTAAGCAGCAGCACGATCGCCGCGGCAATGATCAGCGCTTTCGCCCAGTCCCACAGCTCTTTGCGCCAGCCGGTCAGCCTCGGCCCCTGGTTCCGGGATTTCTGCGCTTGGGGCGCTTTCTGAGTTTTGGACGCCGAGCGGCTTCTTCCTTCGGGAATTCCCGCACCCATCTCTTCCGTCATGTCGCCTGCGTTCCTCCTTCTGCTTTCATCTGCTCTTTCCACTGCTGGTAAAATAAGCGCGCCGTGGAATCGTCGAAAGGAAATTCCCCGGCCTCGATGTCCTTACGAAGCGCCAGCAGCTCCGCTTCCACGCGCTCCTCCACCGCCTCGCCGTAGCGATACGCCGCTTTGTGCGCATCGTATTCGTCGCGGTCCAGCTCCATCGCCGTTCCGTCGGCCAGCACCACTACGTCCAAGTCGTAATCGATATAAGTCAGCACGTCTCCGTACCGATACGGCGGAGAGGCCAAATTGCAATAATAGCGAACTCCCTCTTCCTCCAGCAGCGCAACGACGTTATACCATCGTTCCGGGAAAAAGTAAGTGACGGCGGGAACCCGGCTCGACCATTCCCGGCCGTTCGATTCCTGAACCGTCGTATGTTCGTTGATTAACACCCACACCGTGCGGGAATCAAGCCCCGGCAGCAGCCGATTCGCGGGAACTTGCCAATTCTCGAGCCATACCCGATGCAAGGAACCGTCATGCTTAAAGCTCTTGATCACACACCTCATATACCGTCCGTCGGCGCTTTCCGTCATGGCTCGTCCCTCCCTGCAGGTTCTGGTTGATCGAGCAGCTTTTAATTCTGCCTGCGAAATACATGTAATATAAGAAAAGCATATCTCCCCGCCAAAATCAATGGCGTTAAAGATATGCTTTCCTTAGAATCCGTCCGCTTGAATTAGCCGGCCACGATCGCAAGCGGCTGCGTCAACTTAACGACGTTGACGGAGCTTATTCCGAGCGAGTCATAGAATGGACGCAAAACCTCGTTGTGCTTGTCCTCCGCGACGAGCACCTTCAACACTTTGCGCTGTCTGAACCGGTTGCTCATATGAGAAACCAGCTGCTTTCCGACACCCTGATTTCTGAACTTGTCCCTTACCGCAATGCGATAGACGTAGCCTTTGTGATGATCAATCGTTCCGATCAATACGCCGACGATGTTTCCGGCCGATTCCGCCACGAGCACCAAGTCGCTGTCCCAGGACAATTGGCGGGCGAAAGCTTTCATCGTCTCTTCGCAGCAATCTTCCGACAGCACTTCCTCCAGAAGCTCTGCAACCAGCTTGTAATCTGACAATTGGAAAGAACGAATCTGCATGCTGACTTATCCTCCGAGCATTCAGTTTTACATCCAGCTAACGATCTTTTCATTTTACGACAATTCGGCGAAATTTCTAGCTCTTTTCTTAAAATAAGATAAAATTTTTTTGCAAAATCGCTGAATCTCCCGATGTAAACGCTTCACCATGTCGAATATTAGAAAAACGGCTGGACATAATGAATTAGGCTGCTGCAGTTCGGTCTGCCATTTGTCTTCCGGTTACAAACTTCCGTTTCGTCTTCCGAAGACTTTTTATACATTTATGTTGATTTAATCGAAAGGATATTGGATAATAAAGACTGTGAGCGATTAGGCTACATATCGCAATCCCATTTAGGAGGTTATTGACCATGGCACACGAATTACCGGCACTTCCTTACGCGACGAATGCGCTTGAGCCGCACATCGACGCAACGACGATGGAAATCCATCACGGACGTCACCACAACACTTACGTTACGAACCTGAACAACGCTTTGAAATCCGCTCCCGAGCTGGAAAGCAAGAGCGTTGAAGACCTGATCTCCGACCTGAACGCAGTTCCGGAAAGCATCCGCACAGCGGTTCGCAACAACGGCGGCGGTCACGCTAACCACAGCCTGTTCTGGAAAACGATCAGCCCTAACGGCGGCGGCCAACCGTCCGGCGCTCTGGCAGCTGCAATCGACGCAGAGCTTGGCGGCTTAGACAAGTTCAAAGAAACTTTCGCAGCTGCGGCTACGACTCGTTTCGGCTCCGGCTGGGCTTGGCTCGCGCTGGGCAAAGACGGCAACCTGAAAGTATACAGCCTGCCTAACCAAGACAGCCCGATCATGGAAGGCGACACGCCTTTGCTCGGACTGGACGTATGGGAGCACGCTTATTACCTGAAATATCAAAACAAACGTCCTGATTACATCGCCGCTTTCTGGAACGTCGTGGACTGGAACGCAGTCGGCGCGATCTACGATTCCGCGAAGTAATCGGAACGAAAAGGCCGTCCCGCAAGCAGAGTTGCTTAAGAGAAATCGATAAATAAAGTAAGGGGTATGTACCTCCTGTAGACTGCCTCATACGCTCCTGAAATGACCTTGTAACGGGTTATCCATTTCAGATTTCGGGAGCGTATAGCATCGGAAGGAGGTACATACCCCTTAAACTTTTATCATCGATTATCTTTTCACAGCAACTTGAAATGCCTGCGGGACGGCCTCTTTTTTAGTGAACCGAATCATGCTCCAATAAACCGTTCAAGTCAGCGGCAACCGTATCGATCATTTGCACGAACGAGCTTAGCTCCTCGGAGCTTGCCGCCTGCTCGCGCGAGAAGCGCACCGTCTCCTCGCTGCCGTGCTTGACTTCGTCCAGCGCCTCGCGAATTTCCTTCAGCTTGCGCTGGATCGTCATCAGCGACTGCTTGGAGCTCGTCGCCAGCTTGCGAATCTCATTGGCGACAACCTCGAAGCCGAGCCCGGCATCGCCGGCTCGCGCGGCTTCCAGCGCCGCGTTCAGGCCGATCAGATGCGTCTGATCGGAAATTTCCCGCATCGTTGTTCCCAGCTGATTGATCTCGTCAATGCTGCCGGCCAGCTCTCGCACCTTCGCGTGGGAGTTCTCCTGGACGGAGGCCGTATGGGAAGCGTTGGACGCCACGAGATTGCTGCTGGAGTTCAATTGCACCATCATGGAGGACAGCTCCTGCACGACCGAGCTCACTTTGGTCAGCATATACTGGCGTGTCTCGACGAGCTTTTCGACTTTCGCTTTCTCGTCTTCCTCGTAAGCTTCGAGCACGATCTGTGAATCGAGGTTGAACATTTTGCTCAGCGCGTGCACCGATCTGGTCCAATCCTCGGGATCGACCCGCTTCAGATGCTTCGTCGCCAGATCCAGATACAGAATATAAGTGCCCAAATACCAGTTCGTCGTCAGCCCGATTCGGGAATGGACTTTGCCGATATACAGCCTCCTGCTGAAGAAATCCTCGTCGATCAAACCTGAAGTCATCGACATGAAATACCAGCGCTGCGTTTCCTTCAGCCTCTCGATCGTACTATGGCTGTTAATCAGCTTAAGCAGCTCCGGCTGTCCGACAATTCTGTCGTACAGCTCGTCCACCACTAAGTTCGTAATCTCGGCAAACGCGGCCTGCTTGGACTTCAATAAGGCCAGATCGTCCTCCGAAATGCCGATATAATTCATTTGTTTTAATCTCGCATCGCTTACTCGAATCAAACCAATCCCCCCCTATAACTACGCGATGCAGAAGCCGCTTGCTTCGAGCACCTTGTCCGTTCTCAGCAGAATCGTCAGCTCGTCTCCGCGCTTATGAATTCCTCTTATAAACTCAGACGCTACGTTCGCAATCGCCGCAGGAGTCGTCTCGACTTCCGTGTCCGGCATATTAAACACTTCCGTTACCGAATCCACCAATACCCCGATATCGCTTCCGCCTTCTTTCATCACAATGACGCGCGATTCTTCCCCGATCGGCAGCGGAGGAAGACCGAGACATTGCGCCAGATCGACAACCGGCAGCAAAGCTCCTCTCAAATTGAACATGCCGAGCATTTCAGGCGACCTCGATGCGATTTGCGACAGCGCGGGCACTCTGATGATCTCTTTAACCTGTCCGATATCGAGCGCATACTGCTGATCGCCCAGCATAAACGTAACTCTCTTCTCCGCATGAACGGATCGGATCGCATGTCTGCCGGCCCGTCCGGGATCGGTGACCGTACCCGCATCGCGCACAACGGCGTTCACGTCCAAGATATAAGCGATGCTGCCATTGCCCAGAATCGATGCGCCCGAGACATACGGCACTTGTCCCAAATAAGCGGACAGCGGCTTCATGACGATTTCCTGGTTGGCGACGAGACGATCCACATACAGGCATACGCGTCGATCCGCCGCGCCGATCATGACGGCATAGCCCCTGCTGGAGCTCGAAGGCTCCGTGCGCAGCTTTCCATGCAGCCTGACCAACGGGAAAATGTCTCCCCTGACTGTGCAAATTTCTTTGCCGTGAACGCTCTGAATGTTGGCCGAAGACAGTTGGAACGTTTCCAAGACGTGTACGAGCGGTATCGCCAGCGTATGATTGCCAAGCTCGACTAGCAGCGAGCGCGTTATCGCCAGCGTCAGCGGCAGCTTGATTGTAATTTCCGTCCCTTGCCCCAGCGTCGTATCGATGTCGATCAGTCCGTTCAGCTTCTCGATCTGCGTCCGCACAATATCCATGCCGACTCCCCGGCCGGACAGCTCGGTCACCTGCTCCGCCGTAGACATGCCGGAGTGGAAGATCAGCGCAATGAGCTCCTTGTCCGACATTCTTGCGGCTTCCTGCTCGGTCACGAAGCCTTTGTGAATGGCCTTGCGCATGACCTTCTCCGGATCGATCCCTCGCCCGTCGTCCTTCACGCGAATGACAATCGCATTCTCCTGATGGCTCGCTTGCAGCAGCAGCTGCCCTTTGCGAGACTTGCCAAGCCGCTCGCGCTCTTCGGGAGCCTCGAGTCCGTGATCTGCCGCATTTCGCAATATATGAATCAACGGGTCTCCGATCTCCTCGATAAGCGTCCGATCTAGCTCCGTCTCCTTGCCTTCAATTGTAAACTGGATTTCCTTGCCCGCCTGCTGCGACAAATCCCTGACCAGTCTCGGGAAACGATTGAACAGCTGCTCGATGGGCAGCATCCGGGTTTTCATCATTCCCTCTTGAAGCTCGGCAATGACGCCGTTCAGATGATCGGTAACCTCTCCCAGCATCGCAACGTCCTGGTCCTGCTTATCGCGTTCTCCCAGCCGTTTGCGAACCTCTTGCAGCCGGGTATTATCGATGATAAGCTCTCCGACCAAGTTCAGCAAGTGTTCCAGTCGCTTGACGTCCACCCTGACCGTCTGTTGGATCGTTGTTTTGCCCTCCGCCGTCTCGAGCTTGCCTGCCAGTCCGGCCGAAGTCGGCGCAGGAGCCGTATCCGAAGCAGCAACCGGAGCCTCCGGTTCGTTCGCGACAGTTTCGCCCCGTTTTAATCCCTCGTCTTCGTCCGGCTGGGAAAACCATTCGATCAATTGGACGTTAACGTCGTTAATTTGCGACAACTGCAGCACATTGCCGCCGATCGTTTCCTTCGGATGCGCGGAAGCGATCACATACGAGATCGGGCCGGACATCAGAAGCTCTTCATTCTCCCATTCAGCTAACGAAGGCTTTAGCGCAATCACTTCCCCTGTCTCGCTAAGCGTGCGCTGCACGAGCATAGCCCGCACCGTCGGCATATCCGCTCCCGACGACAACGTCACCGATACGAGGTAAAGCGGGACGCCTTCTTCGCGCTTCCGAGTCATTTCCTCCAGCTCTGCCGGAGTCCACCCCGTAGCCTTGTCCTCAATTACGTTTTTTTCCGCAGCTTTATTTTTGCCGATCTTAGCAGCAGTTCGATCGGTTCCGCGGGCCCCTTCCTTCCCTCCCGAACCGGTCGGCCGACCCGATAGACAATCCTCCAATGCGTCGAACAGAGAGGCGTGCGGCTCCGCTTCCGTCCCTCCCTGCCTCAGCGCTTCGCGCTGCACTTTCAAATAGTCGATGCAATCGAACAGCGTGTTGATGAGCGAGGAGCTCAGCATCAGCCTGTCCTGGCGCAGCAGATCGAACACGCTTTCCACCCTATGCGTAACTTCCTTCATCTGGTGAAAACCCATTGCCGCCGAAGAGCCCTTCAGCGTATGTGCCGCGCGAAATATTTTTTGAACGGTATCGAGTTGATTGCCGCCGCTCTCCAGCTCGAGAATAGCGTGGTCGAGCGTCAGCAGCTGTTCCTCCAGCTCGTCCAGGAACACGCCTAAGTAAGTCGAAGCGAAATGGTCCATTCCGATTACACCCCTCCTCTTAAGCCAAGCACGGCTTGCAAATCCAAAATGCTGATCAGCGTGTCGCCTAGCCTGCCGATTCCCGACAGGCAGTCGCGGGTCGTATCCCCGGTACTGTTGACAGCCGGAGGCAGAAGCTCGTCGAAGATCGCCACTCTATCGACGCTGTCCACGCATATCCCGATATCTTCCGTGTCCGAGCTGACGATCACAATGCGCGCGGAAGCTCCCGGTTCGGCTTCCCTGACGCCGAACCGGGCGCTTAACGAGATGACGGGAACGATTCTGCCCCGCAGGTTGATGACTCCCTTGACGAACATCTTGCCGCACGGCACCTCCGTAATCGGCTGCAGCTTGATAATCTCCTGAATCTCAGAGATCGCCAGCGCATATTTCCCCTCATTCAGACCCAAGACGATATAGTTTTCCATCGCGCTTCCTCTCTCCTACACTCTGAAAATCGCCACATTCTCGTTGAGCTTCTCGGACAGTTGCGCCAGCGAGTTCGATGAAGTCGCCGCCTCTTCCGCCGCAGCAGCGGATTGCTGACTGGCCGCGGCAATCAGCTCCACCGCGCGCAGAACCTCGTCGGACTGCGCGGCCTGCTGCTCGCTGGATGCCGCAATCTCCGAGATCTGACCTGCCGTCTCCGCGACCATGCCGACGATGCGCTCGAACGTCTGTCCCGACGTCGCCGACAATCCGGCCGCCTCTTCCACCGCCTTGACGCTTTGGTCGGTATTTTTCTGCATGCCTTTGATAATATTCGCGATCTGCTTCGTCGCTTCTCCGCTCCGCTCAGCGAGCTTGCGGACTTCGTCGGCGACGACGGCAAAGCCTCTTCCTTGATCTCCGGCTCTGGCCGCCTCGATGGCGGCGTTCAAAGCCAACAGGTTCGTCTGCTCGGCAATTTCGTCGATGACCTCGATGATCTGGCCAATCTGCTGCGAATCCTGCTCCAGCAGACGCATCTGCCCCGACAGCCTATCCATGCTGCTTAACGAAGCCTGAATCGCTTCCCCGCCTTCCTCCGCCCTACGCCGCGTGTGCTCCGACAACTCCGCTACTGAGCTCGCGTTGGATGCTACGGCGGCGACCGCTCTGGACATCTCCTGCACGAGCGCATTGATCGTCTGAGCCGATTCCGCCTGATCCGAGCTGCCTTTGGCAATCTCCTCCGTCGTCGCCGAAATTTCCTGGGCGGCGGCGGACACACTCTGCGCCGAGCCGAGCGTCTGTCCGATCAACGTTCGCAAATTGCCGATCATCTCGTTGAAGGCTCCGGCCAGAACGCCGACCTCGTCCTTCGTCAGCGATTCCGCCCGTTCCGTCAAGTCGCCCTGAGCCGCCCTGGTGGCGACGTTAACGACCGATTTGACCGAACGTACCAGGCTGGACGATAGGAACAGCGACAACGCGATGCCCAGCACCAGCGCAATCGAAGCTAAGACAACAACGATAATTGTGCCGATACGGTTCGATTCGAAGGTCGCGGCGATCTCCTCGTCCGCATTTTGCACGTTGTAATTGATCCACGAATCCATATCGGCCCGGGTCGACTGCACAAGCGGAAGCAATTCGCGGATCGGAGTCATCTCGGCATTCGAGCCTTCCCGTTCCGCATCGCTAATAATTTGCTCCACGGCAGCGAAGAAGCTATCCGACTTCTCCCGAATCGTATCATACTTCGCTTGATCCACGGAATCGGTAATCAGAGATTTGTACTCCTCCATTCCCGTTCGAAAGCTCGTTATCGACGCTCTCACCGCATCGGTCATCGACTTTCTCGTCTGCTCGTCCTTGTCGAACCTCACCATCAGCAGCTGTCCGCTGATTCCGTTAAAATCTCCTCGCAATTGGGACAGCTTGTAAGTGCTCGGCATCCCCACATCCCTGAGATTCGAAATAGAACCTTTTAGCGACGACATCTGGACGATCGATACGATTCCCACTGTTACAAGAAGAATTAGCACAATTCCGAAACCGGTTAACATTTTTGCTCGAATGTTCATGTTGCAAGCCACGTCTCCTTTGTAGGTGTCTGCCGCGGACGGCCGCGCGTTGCGTCAGCCCTCCGCCTCTTCGGGCAGTCGAATTATACAATCCAGCACATTCATCAGCTCTCCGCGTGAATGGTGGAGAAAACCCATCAGAGAATCCTGAAGCTTGTCCGTTTGAAGCGTCGCATTCAGCCAAATTTGGCGATTCAGAATGACGATGGACAGCTCGTACTCCGAGGGATATCTTTTAATTTCCTCGTAGATCGTCGTCCCCAGATAAGTCTCGGGCAAGATCAGCGAATACATGAGCGCCGGATGATCGGTATTCATGTCTCTAATTTGAAATTGCTCCGGCAAAGGATAGTTCCGCTTATGCCAACGATAACCGAACGGTATGTCCTCTTCCTCCCATACCGGCTCGAAGATTGCGCTCGTCTCCAGGAAAAGCTGCCTGTAGAACTCAATTAGCTTCACTACGCGCCCCCTCATTCCTTGTTGTCGGCGTTCCTGCTGTCAGCCGTTTGCATACGTCTGACATCTTCCTCTACTGTAAGCGGGAATTATTAGATCTTGTGCTTAACGAATATGAGACAGGTATGTTTTTCGCTAACTGAATGGATCAGTTGTTAAGAAAATGTTTGGCTTTGCAAGTACTCTACGGACGCAAAAAAGAAGACCGCCTCCACGATCGGGTCGATCCGAATGTCGGATCGGCTCCCCGCATGAGAGACAGCCTTCAAACTGCGCCAGGCCTCTGTTATCCGGCCAAGCTAGGGCGTGTCTGAAAACCCGCTCAGGGGCACCTTTCACCTCCCCTGCTGCGCCACTTTTGCTTGACGCACCTCCGGTACGCCTTCACAAAAGTTCCTTGCATGGAACGAAAATTCGGCAAAATTTGCTGCCCTCGGAGTATTCAGACACGCCCTAATGCCGCTGAACTTGAAGAAAATATTCCGTTAACAATTTGCGAAACACGTTCGGCCAAGCATAGTCCTCGAACTGTTCCGGTCCGATCCACCGATAGCCGCTGCTGCCCTCCACGAAGCGCTCCTCGAGCGCTGAGGCGCGCAGCACCTTGATTCGCCATACAAGGTGCGTGAAGATGTGCTGCGCCTCGCCGACGACCTCGGTCGCGGCTTTCACGCGGACGCCGTCCTCCGCGAGCGCTGCCTCCAGCGATCCCGCTCCTTCCTCAAGGCGGGCCCACGCGTCCTCGTCCTGCACCTCAATATGGGGAAGCTCCCACATTTGCGCCAGCAGCCCCGTCTCCGGCCGTTGCCGGACGAGCACTTTCCCGGCGAACGCTCCGGTTCCTTCGATCAAAGCGGCCACACGGTATACCGGTCTCGCCTTCTTGGCCTTCGTCTTCACCGGGAGCTCCCGCTCCTTGCCCTGCAGCCTGCCTTCGCATCTCTCCCCTACCGGACAAACCGGACATGAAGGAGATTTCGGCGTACACACCATCGCGCCAAGCTCCATAAGCGCCTGATTGAAATCGGCTGCCTGCCCTTCCGGAATGAGCGATTGGGCTAAACCCTCCATGGAAACCCGAGTCGCCGGACGGGCGATATCGTCCTCAAGGCAGAAATACCGGGACAGCACTCGCATCACGTTGCCGTCTACGGCCGGCTCAGGCTGATCGTACGCGATGCTGAGAATCGCCCCGGTCGTATAGGGCCCCACTCCCTTAAGCGTCGACACTTCCGCTTTAACGCGCGGCACCGCGCCCTCGTACCGCTCGACCACCTCTCGCGCAGCCGACTGCAGATTGCGCGCCCGTGAGTAATAGCCCAGTCCTTCCCAATGCTTCAGCACATCCTCCTCCGGCGCCTCCGCCAAATGCCGAAGCGTCGGAAAGCGGCCCATAAATCGGTTGAAATACGGAATAACCGTATCTACGCGCGTCTGCTGAAGCATAATTTCGGATACCCAGATATGATAAGGATCCCGACTTCTCCGCCAGGGCAGATCGCGCCGTTCCTTGCGATACCACCGCAGCAGATTTTCGCCGAAATACGATTTGTTGCTCTCGCTCGTCAAAGCTTTTCTTCCTCCTCGCGCTCCTCCCCGGACGATGCAGCGATGAATGCCGCCTGCTTGCGAAAGCGGCTGGGGGTCAACCCGGTATGCGCCTTAAACATTCTCGAGAAGTAATAGATTTGCATGCCGACTTGCCCGGCAACGAAAGAGACGTTGCTGTCGGGCTTCAGGAGCAGACTCTTGGCGATTTCCATCCTCCGAAGATTGACGTACTGAATCGGAGAATAGCCTAGAATGCCTTTGAAAAAAACAATAAAATAGTTCGGATGCAAGTACACTTGCTTGGCCATATTTTCGACCGTAATATTATCCGCGAGATGCTCGTCGATGTACTTCAACACCTGGTCGATCTTCTGCAGATCGTCCGTCGGCGTCGCATTGTCGATCAGCGACAGACTATCCAAATAATAGCTGATTAACTCCAGCATCGCGGCCTTCGTTCTGAGCTTGGTAGTTAAACCGTTGCGCGCCAGCTCTTCGAACAAGCGAATGAAGATTGCCGACACCGCGTCCTCGTTCTCCGCCTGAATATGAAACGGAATCTGCAGCATCTTGTACAAATCCCGATCCTCGTAGCTCCCCCGAAAATGGCACCATTGCACCGTTGCCGTCTCGTCCTTCTCCAGCACGATGCGATGCGGCATCCCCGCAAGTAAAATAAAGAGCGTCCCTTTAGCAAAAGGAATCTCCTTGTTCTGAGCGAACAGTTTGCCTTCTCCCGACTTCACGAACAAAAATCGGTGACAATCGTATACCGTATCCTTGTCCTTCACCGTAGAAGCGTCCAGCACCGTCTCCGCAGCCGCAGCCACCTCAAGATGCATCTGCTCGAAATGCTTCATCATAATCGTGACATAATTCGTTCTCATCTTCGATGCCCCATTGTCCGGATAAAATGATATTTCATCCCATTAACATTCTTCCATTATACGTCACGAAAAGCGAAGCGTAAATTACCATATCGTAATCATCAAACCAATAAATAACAGTCCGACAAAAAAAAGCTGCCGGACTGTTGTCGCTTATAGCTTTTCGATTAGGGCGGTAGCGGCCGCGACGGAGCGCTCGTGCGTAATCGCGATATGCAGCCGGTAATTCGGGCGATCCCAGCCGAGACGAACTACAGCGGCGGACGACAGCTTGCACACGGGCTTTCCCAGCTCGTCGGCGATAATCTCGATATCTTGGAAGCCCGCCGTGGCTCCTATTCCGCAGCCCAGCGCCTTCACAACCGCCTCCTTGGCGGCAAACCGGCCGCTGGCGTATTCCAACGCCCTCCGGGGCGGCAGATTTCCCCATACCTCTCGTTCCGCCGGCGTCAGCACCCTGTCGATAAACCTGGCCGCGCTTCGCCCTGCGAGAATTTTCGCCATCCGCTCCGTCTCAACGATATCCAACCCGATTCCGACGATCATTCTGTGCGGTCAGATTCCCGGAATCGGCTGGCGCTTATGCTGCGTGCTCTTATAGCGCTTCTCGAGATTCTCTCTTGCTTGCGGAGCGATGTCCTTGCCTTCGAGATAGGAGCTGTTGTCCTCGTAAGTTACGCCCAGCTCATCTTCGTCGGTCTGTCCCGGCCACAGGCCAGCGGTCGGAGCTTTGTCGATGATACTGACCGGCACGCCGAGACGGCGGGCCAACTCCTTAATTTGACGCTTGTTAAGCGTACTGAGCGGGGTAATATCGACAGCGCCGTCTCCCCATTTGGTGTAAAAGCCCGTCAGCGCCTCGGACGCATGGTCCGTTCCTACGACCAGCAGATTCAGATCGAAGGCGAGCGCGTACTGTACGACCATTCTCGTGCGGGCTTTGACGTTGCCTTTGCCGCCTCGGCTAATATGGCGGTGAATTTGCAGAGACTTGAATGCCTGCTCGGTTTCCAGAGCGATCTCGTCAACCGCATCCTCAATGTTCGTCTCTACTTTGTGCGTCAGCTTAAACGCTTCGGCCACCTCGTAGCTATGGTGAATGTCCTCTTGCTCTCCGTAAGGCTGGAATACGCCGAGCGTGATGTACTCCTTGCCCGTCTCCTGCGACAGCTCGTCCGTGGCGAGCTTGCACAGTCCCGCGGCCACCGCGCTGTCCAACCCGCCGCTGATCGCGATCAGCAGTCCCGTCGCGCCCGCTTGCACGACATAGTCCTTCAAAAACTTGACTCTCCGTCCGATCTCTTCGTCAACGTCGATCGTCGGTTTCACGCCAAGCTTCTCGATAATTTCTTGCTGAAGCGTCATCCTGAGCTCTCCTCCTTAACCGCAAAAAATAACCCGGCGGGCTCGGGCGCGAGCGGCCTCTGCCTCCGGGAACGTTGTTTACTGCTTGCAGTAACGATCGAAAGCGTCGGTCAAATCGGCCGCGATCTCTTCCGCGCTGCGATTCTCGATCTGATGCCGCTCAATGAAATGAACGAGCTCTCCGTCTTTCATCAATGCGATGGAAGGGGACGACGGCGGATACGGCAGGAAGTATTCGCGCGCTTTAGCCGTCGCTTCCTTATCCTGTCCTGCGAACACCGTAAACAGATGATCGGGCACCACATCGTGCTTCAGCGCTTCGGCAACGCCTGGACGGCATTGTCCCGCCGCGCAGCCGCATACGGAGTTTACGACGACGAGCGCCGTTCCGGCAGCTCCGGGAAGGTTCTCTTCCACTTCCTCCGGGGTTCTCAGCTCTTGAATGCCGACCCGCGTCAAATCGTCGCGCATCGGTTGAATCATATCCAGCATATATCTTTCGAATGACATCGACATTCTAATGCGCCTCTCTTTCCGAACGAGAAATTGGCGGCATGCATATTCCGCTAAATTTCATTATACCGTGCTGCCGCAAGCTGCGTCAAAGCTATTGAGGCTCCGGCCCGCCCGGACTTCGTTCGGCTCTCTGCCGCTTTCGGCTTTCGTACCCGGTTTAAGGTTCGTCCAGCACCTCCGGAACGGAGGGATGGCTCGTATCCTCGTCCCCGTCGATGGCCGGTGCGGTTGAATGCATCGGATGCGCGAACGGACGGGAAGAGGCCACTCCCCGTTCGAACAAGTCGCGATTCTCGCTCGTCAGAAAGCCGATATCTTTATAAGGATGCACCCACGTCTCCCCCGCCATGACGGAGGGGTCGGTCTCCTCGCTCCATCGTTCCAGCGGAGAGTTCGCGGATTCGTAATCGTGATCTCCGATAACAACGCCGTATTCATTCACGAAAGGCTCGCGCGGTCCCCGGCCTTCGCGGAATTCCGGCCGAAACTCGATCTCGAACGGATCCAATTCCGGATCGTCCGGCCCATGAACGGGAATCGCGTCGGCGTAGGGCCTGCTCTTTCTCCCGTTGCCGCCCATCGTCAGGTCGAGGGACGGTTAGGCCCGTCCAGTTTTTTGTCGAATGCGGGGGATAACGGCGAAGTTTTGCTCTTGCCGCGTTGTTCGGCCGACCGTTCGGACTTCGAAGGACCTTCGTTTCTGGGCATGATAACAGCCTCCTTGTCTAGTCGTTGCCCCCGTAGTGTAACCGAAACTGGAACGCTTATCCGCGATTAGCCCGCCTGTTCCGCAGCCTGCCGGCTGTCTCTTGACGCGCTCTGCTTGCTGAACGAGACGATAAAGGTCGTTCCCTGACCGACTGTCGATTCTACCTGGATTTTGCCGTCGTGACGCTCCACGATGCTCATACATAAAACCAAACCTAAACCGGTGCCGTTCGTCTTCGTCGTATAGAAGGGCTCGAACAGCAGCTTCAGCTTCTCCGCGGGAATGCCGACGCCGGTGTCGCTGACGCGCAGCTGCACCGAATCCGGCAAATTCGTCGTCTCAATTTTGAGCGCGCCTTTATCGTTCATCGCTTCCATGCCGTTGCGCGACAAATTCAGCACGAGCTGCTTGATCTCCTTGCTGTTCATTAAAATCGGTTCCAGACTTGCGTCCGTGTGCAGATCGATAATCTGCCCCCTCATATTGGCGTCCGCCCAGATCAGAGGCAGCAAATCGCTCAGCAGGTCGTTCAGGTTGAACAGCTCTTTCTCGGCGGTACGATTCTGGGCCAACGACAGAAAATCGTTAATGATCAAATTCGTCCGGTCCAGCTCTTCCAGCACGATGTGAAAATACGTTTTCTGCTCCGCAGGGCTGCGCTCGTTAAGCAGCTGTATAAATCCGCGAATAACTGCAAGCGGGTTGCGAATCTCGTGCGTAATGCTCGCGGCCATCTGCCCGACCAGGCTCAGCCTCTCCATTCTGTCGACCTCGTCCTTGAGCCCGTGAATCTCCCTGTCGTATCTTAGAGACATATCGCGAAGCTGCAGCTTCAGTTGAAATCTCTCAATAGTCAGCTCAATATAGTGCACGCACAGCAGCGTCGCGACAATGAAAGCGGATACGAAAATAAGTGGAGCGCCCGTTACTGCGGAGAGCTTGTCGGATATGCTTCCCTGTGCGCTTGCGAAATACGACCCTGCCTGAAGCAGCGCAAGAAATAAGCAGGAATAGAGCGCAAACCGCAGCTTCCCCTTGCGCGAACGGGAGCCGTAGTCGAATTTTTTCGTAAAAAGCACTGTACCGTAAACCGCCAGGAAGCCGATCAAAACAAAATATTCCCATTGAGAGGCAATCTCTCCAAGTCTCTTAGCCGCGTATACAACGAGGAGCCCCAGAGAGATCGGAATGCCGCCGTATATCGAGCCTATCAATAACGGAACATGACGCAGGTCCAAAGAAACTCCATATGGATTCACTGTCGTAAAACTCATATTTAATAGCATGGCCAATCCGCAGCATAATCCGATGAAAATGTGCGAATAGCCGGTTCTATCCGGTTTATCGTACCAGACCATGAACATAAACACGGGAAGAAATACAATCAGGATCTGCAGTAGCGCATCTTTCCACATCTAGCGAACCTCCCGCAACTACGGATCGGGATCTAGCGAATTTGTGCCGAATCACTTTGATTAAAGCACATCTCCCCATGAGTTACAATATAAGGCAGTTAGTAATCTTCACTTTTTCCGATATTCTTTATGAGCTTTTTTACATGAACGATCGAATTTTGCGTTCTCGGCATCCGGTGATACACTCTAAATATATTAATTAGTCAGGAGAACGAACATGGACTACGATGTGATCGTCATCGGCGGAGGCTCGGCGGGGCTGATGGCCGCAATCGCCGCCAGCAAACGGCGCGCCGGCGTTCTGCTTCTCGACAAAGGAGACAAGCTGGGGCGCAAGCTCGGCATATCCGGCGGAGGCAGATGCAATGTGACGAACAATAAGGACACCGACGAGCTGATCCGCCACATTCCCGGCAATGGACGATTTCTATACAGCTCCTTGGCGAATTTCAACAATAAGGATATTATCGCTTTTTTTGAAAATTTGGGCATCCGTTTGAAGGAAGAAGACAACGGTCGAATGTTCCCTGTGACCGACCGCGCCAAAACCGTTGTCGACACGCTTGTCGGACAAGTACGCAAACAGGGCGTCGATATTCGCGTGAACGCTCCAGTGGACACAGTGTTGTACGAAGGCGGACGCGTTGCGGGCGTTCGGCTGCGTTCGGGAGAAACGCTAAGCTGCAGAGCGGTCATCGTCGCTTCAGGAGGCAAGTCCGTACCGCAGACAGGCTCGACCGGAGACGGTTACGCCTGGGCGGAGAAAGCGGGCCACACGATCACCGAGCTGTTTCCGACGGAAGTGCCGCTAACCTCCAACGAGCCTTTTATTACAAGCAAAGAGCTTCAGGGGCTCAGCCTTAGGGATGTCGCCTTGTCGGTCTGGAGCGCCAAAGGCAAGCGAATCGTCGAGCATCGCGGAGACATGATTTTTACCCATTTCGGGGTTTCCGGGCCGATCGCGCTGCGGTGCAGCCAGTTTGTCGTCAAAGAGCTGAAGGCATCCCGGGCGGGCAACGTCGAAACGGCGATCGATCTGATGCCGGACAAGAGCCCGGACGAAGTGTACGCCGAGACGCTGAAGCTGGCCGAACAGGAGCCGAAGAAAGCGGTCAAGAACGTGCTTAAAGCCTGTCTCCCCGAGAAAATGATCCCGCCGCTGCTGCGCGGAGCCGAGTTGGCGGAGACGACCACCTTCGACAATTTGCCGCGCCAGTCGTGGAGCCGTCTTTGCGGACTGATCAAGCGGTTCCCGATTCGGGTATACGGCACGCTGTCGATCGAGGACGCTTTCGTTACCGGCGGAGGCGTGAGCTTAAAGGAGATCGATCCGAAAACGATGGAATCGAAGCTGATGGCCGGGCTCTACTTCTGCGGCGAAATTCTGGATATTCACGGCTACACGGGCGGCTACAACATTACGGCGGCTTTCTCGACGGGATACACGGCGGGAATGCATGCGGCGCTCTGAGCCGGTAGCAATGGGCGATCTATGCTTGACCTACAAAACTTCCAGATAATTCCCAGAAGTTAATTCGTATAATTATCGAAGACGCTTTAGTGGCATACAATCCCTGATCTTGGTTGATTTATACGAATTTCCCTACAAACGTTCGTCGTTTGAGTCTAAGCCGAGTTGCTTTGTGCGGTTTTTCGTACAATTGTCCGCCGTTTAAGCCTGGTTCGAGCTGCGTTGTACGAATTTCCGACTAACTTCCCTGCGTAAACTCATGTGTGCAAGAAGATCCGTTCGTAAAAGTTTAATATCCAGTAAATTGGAAGCGTTATGGAACAAACATAGATGGGCACTCTAGCGCGAGCCATTTGGCTTGCAAGCTCCACTAAAATGCGCAAAGGGGCAGGCGACTCCGGGATCTTCCGGCTTCGCTTGCCCCGTATGCCTTGTCGGTCAGGTCGTCTCGAACCGGTCATACGATCCGTCATCAGTCGGATAGGCTGTACCGTCGCCACTTTCCCCGTCTTTCTCTGAGCTCTGCCGAAAGGAATCGGCTTGGTCGTCGTCCAGCGTGCTTGGCTGATAGGAGGCAACTTGGCCTTCCTGATAGGAGTCGACCCAATCCTCGTTTACCGTATGCGCGGGGATCGGAATATCGTCCATCCCATAAGCGAAATCCGTAACGGTGACGGCTTCCGCCGGCGCGTGTTCGAGCAGATGCCCCGAACAGCATTGCACAATTTCCAGCGCAGAAGTCAAATCCTCGTTCTGCACGTGAATGTGCAGCCTTCCGCCTTCATGAAGCTGCGGCTCGTAGCCCAGTTCCTCCAACGTCTCTGCCGCCAGCATCGCCTGAGACTCCCCGGGGAATTGAAACAGCAGCGCGGCATGCTTCATCGCTTTCACCCTCTCCTCGTAATTCTATATAAGTTGAGCCCGTGAAGGGGAGCCCCTTTCATATTTCCGAAAGGGATGGTTCCGCCCAGCTTCAGTCAACTTATATCCCTTCCGGTTAGTTATCCCGGAATGAGGAGCGTTTATTCTTGATTTCTCGCGAGGCTGCGAATGAGGATAACAAACTGCTCACTGTCCTCGCCCAGAAATAGCCTGCCGGAAACAACGCGACAGCCGCAAGCCAGGCGAAGCCCCCGAACGCCAGCCCGATTCGGATGGAGAGCAGAAGCGCCCACAACAGCATGTGGGGCAGCGCCAGCCAAGCCGTTGCTTTGCGGGAAGCCTCCGTCTCGACCTGACGGGACCATTCGAATAGCGAGAGATACGGCTCGGATAACCATTGCCGCCACTGTCGGCGCAGCGTAGCGACGACCAGAAAAGGCAAAACCAGCCATACTGCGACCGCCAGCGGAATCGGAGGCAAGGCCAGCGCCATTGTGCCGACCCCGAGAATATAAACAAGCTGCTTCAGCAGATCCGGACGGCGAACGACCGATTTCATCCAGCTGTCCGCCAGACGGTCGACATCGACGCTCCGGTGACGCAGTAACGGCTGGGAGCGGGCGAACAGGATCGGCTTGCTTTGCCGCGGAATCGGCTTCTTCTCCATCGTATCCATGAGAACCCAGCTGACGAGCGACGTGTAGCTTGCCGTTTCCACGGCAATTTCGTGCAACAGCGTTCCCAGCTTGCGAAGCCTCAGAAGCAGAAGCGCGAATGCGCCGGCGAGGAACGCCGCCCCGAACAGAAGCGTTAGAAGCGGCTCGAAGGCTGCCCGATCGGCCAACGCGGTCACGCCGAACACAAAGGCAGCGCCTGTAGGCAGTACCGCCGCCCATCTACGCCAGCCTTTCCAGTTCAGTGCGATCCGATCGTTTAGCAGCGACCAGCTCAGCCCTGCGGCGGCGTAATACAGAACGAGGGCGGCCAGCGAAGCCGCGGATAGGCCGAACACAGGCACAAGAACCGGAGACAGCGCTGCTGCCACAACGCCGGTAACGAATAGTCTTGACGCTCCTCCGTAAGCAAAGCCCATCCAAGCAAAGCCCCGCCTCCATCCGGGATGCCGGTGCAGGAACAGACCGTCGCCCGCCTCGGCGAATGTCCGGTATTTCCCCGTAAGTTGAAGCAGCGCGAGCACAAGCAGAATCGGATACAGCGGAAACTCCGCCAGTCCCGGCGGCGGATCGCGCATGAAATCCCTGTACATTCCGACGGAGATAAACGCCCCTGGAAGCACAATGTAGAGACATACCGTCCAGTCTAATACGATTCTCCAGCATTTCCAGACGGTGTGCCAGAACGCGAGCGTCCTTTCGGCGAACAGCGTCCGCGAAGTGAAGCTTCCGAGCGAACGGGAAGGCGTCGAATTCGGCTCCGCTTCCTGACGGCTCATGCCTCCACCTCGTCATCCTCGTCACGGGCGGTGAGTCGATGAAAGCAATCGAACAGCCGAGCGTCCGAGCCGAGGCCCGCCTGCCTCGCAATCTCCTCAAGCGTACCCGTGGCAGCCGCTCCTCCGTTATTGACGAGCACGAACCGATCGCACATTCTTTCCGCCGAATCCAGTACGTGCGTCGTCATCAGGATGGCCGCTCCGCGGCTTCTTTCCTCCTCCAAGGCGTCGATCAGCTCCAGAACCGCGCCGGGATCAAGTCCGATGAACGGCTCGTCCACCAAGTACAGATCGGGCTTCATCAGGAAGCCGATGATCAGCATCGTTTTTTGCTGCATGCCTTTGGAGAACTTCGCCGGATAATGATGCCGGAACCCGTTCAAACGAAAACGGCGCAGCAGCTTGTCCGACCGCTCGTTCAGCTCTTCCTCGGGTAAGCCGACCGAAGCTGCGGCCAAGACGAGATGCTCCCACAGCGTCAGCCTTTCGTATACGATCGGCTGCTCGGGAATGTAGGCAATTTGCGAAGAAACGGCTTCTTCCCGAGCCATCGTCTTCTCCTCGCCCCGCCAATACAGCTTCGCTCGCCAGTGAGGCAGTTGGCCGAGCAGTCCCTTCATCAATGTGCTCTTCCCCGCTCCGTTAGGACCGATCAGACCGACTCTTTCGCCGGAGCCGACTTCAAGCACGATATTGCGCACGATCGGATGCCCCGACTCGTAGCCCGCTTCTTCCACTTCCGCCCGCAGCAAAGGAAGGCTGATCTTGTCCCGCTCTTTGTCGTCCGTCTCGTCCGTTGCCACCGGTTTTCCTCCGCTTCGATTCAGTCGTTAAATGTTCATATGCTATAAAATACGGATTTGCAGGCTCTTAGGTTTCCCCGCCTACGGCAAAAGAGCCTTCTCCCGTTTACCGGCCGGGAAATGCGAAGGCTCTTGAAGGAAAGGGAGGCACCCCTTGTCCTAATTTCTATTCTACCCGATTGCGCTAGTTTCGAAAAGCGTAGAGCGCGCGATTGAGGTCCGCCGTCTGAGCGTACACTTGGCGGTAAATTTCAAACAGCTGCCCGTAACGCGCGCTGGCTTCTTCATTCGGACGATACACCCGCGCGTGCTTCACGAATGTCGCTCCGCAAGCGTCAAGAGACGGGAACCAGCCGCAGCCGACCGCGGCCAGCATCGCCGCACCGAGACCGGGCCCTTGCTCGTTCTCCAGCGCAACGACATCGGCTTGGAAAATGTCGGCCTGCATCTGCAGCCAGAGCGGATTTTTGGCCCCGCCGCCGATCGATACGACTTGCTCGACTTGTTTGCCCGCGGCGCGGAACAGCTCGATCGACTCGTTCAAGGAGAACGTAATTCCTTCCATGACCGCCCGGGCGAAATGCGTTCTCGTATGGCTTCCATCCACGCCGACGAAGCTCCCGCGAATTTGCGCATCCGCATGCGGAGTTCGCTCTCCGACGATATACGGCGTGAACAGCAGGCCGTTCGCGCCGGCCGGAATAAGTTCCGCTCCTTGCAGCATCGCATCATAGGTCTCGCCCTTGGCGAACGCATTGCGGAACCAGCTAAGCGAGTATCCCGCGGCGAGCGTAACGCCCATCGCGTAGAAGGCTCCCGCCTTGCCGTGATTAAAGAAATGAACCTTGCCCCTATAGTCGGCGGAGGCGTCCTCCTCGTAAGTCAAGACGACTCCCGACGTTCCGATGCTGCACAGTGTCAGGCCGGGCGACAGAATGCCCGCTCCGATCGCTCCGCAGGCATTGTCGGCGCCCCCCGCGAATACTTTTGTCTGCTGCCGGAGTCCGGTCGCCAACGCCGCTTCCGCAGTCAACTCGCCGACATAAGCTCCTGCCTCGACGAGCGGCGGGCAGAAGCCGGAAGGGAGTGCGAACGCGCCCAGCACATCCGCGCTCCACTCGCGGCCCGCGACGTCGAGCATAAGCGTTCCCGCCGCGTCCGACAAGTCCATATGCTTCTCTCCGGTAAGGCGAAGCCGGACATAGTCCTTCGGCAGCACGAAGCTTTCGGCCTTCGCAAAGCTGTCCGGCTCATGCTGCTTCACCCACAGAATCTTCGGAAGCGTGAATCCTTCCAGCGCAGGATTGCGGGTGACCGACAGCAGCTTGTCGCCTAGCGTCCGTTCGATCTCGCGGCACTGCTCTGTCGTCCGAGTATCGTTCCACAGAACCGCTCTGCGCACGGGTTTGCTTTGCGCATCGAGCAGAACGAGTCCGTGCATCTGTCCGGAAAAGCTGACCCCTTCGACGTCTTCCGGGTTGGCGCCGGAGCTTGCAAGCAGATCGCGCAGCGCGGCGATCGTACCCGCTACCCAATCCTCGGGGTCCTGCTCGCTCCATCCGGCTTTGTCGTGGTACAAAGGATATTCCCGGGTCGCCTCGGCGCGCACGACGCCGTCTTGGCCGACGAGCAGCGTTTTGACCGCGCTCGTCCCCAAGTCTACACCGATGACATATTTCATGGAGTCCGTCTCCTCTATTAATCGCTTATACGCTGAAAATGATATCGTTCAAGGCGGCTTTAAGCTGCTCCAGACGAGCGGATTCATTACGGATCGGCTTCGCCTGCAGCGCATACGCTTCCAGCGACTTCAGTGTCGCTTTGCCGGACACGATGTCGGCGCCGATGCCCTCGCCGAAGCTGCTGTAGCGCTTGGCCACGAGATCGTCGAGCACGCGATCCTCGATCAGCTTCGCCGCCGCCTTCAAGCCGCGGGCATAGGTGTCCATACCGGCAATATGCGCGAAGAACAAGTCCTCGTCCTCGAAGGACGAACGGCGAACCTTCGCATCGAAGTTGACGCCTCCGCGGCCGAGGCCGTCGTTCTTGAGAATTTCATACATGGCCAGCGTCGTGGAGACAAGATCGGTCGGAAATTCGTCGGTATCCCAGCCAAGCAGCAGGTCGCCCTGGTTGGCGTCAATCGAGCCGAGCATGCCGTTGATGCTGGCTACGCGAAGCTCATGCTCGAACGTATGACCGGCCAACGTCGCATGGTTCGCTTCGATGTTTAGCTTGAAGCTGTCCTTCAGGCCGTAGTTTTGCAGGAACGCGATCGCCGTAGCCGCGTCAAAATCGTACTGGTGCTTGGAAGGCTCCTTCGGCTTGGGCTCGATCAGGAACTGAGCGTCGAAGCCGATTTCCTTCGCGTAATCTACCGCCATGTGCAGGAAGCGCGCCAGATTGTCGAGCTCCAGCTTCATATCGGTGTTCAGCAGCGATTCGTAGCCTTCGCGGCCGCCCCAGAACACGTAGTTTTCCGCACCGAGCTCTTTGCCGACCTCGAGTCCTTTTTTCAACGTTGCAGCCGCATAGGCGAATACCTCGGCGTTGTTCGTCGTGCTTGCGCCGTGAACGTAACGCGGGTTCGTGAACAGGTTAACCGTGTTCCAGAGCAGCTTCTTGCCCGTCGATTTCTGATAGTCCTTCAGCATGGCGACGATGACGTCAAGGTTTTTGTTCGTCTCCGCCAGTGTCGCGCCTTCCGGAGCGATGTCCACATCGTGAAAAGCGTAGAACGGAACGTTCAGCTTCTCCAGCAGCTCGAAGTTGGCCTCGACCCGAGCCTTCGCCTTATCAAGCGGAGCGAGCGAATCCCAGCTCCGAACCGCCGTGCCGACTCCGAACGGATCGCTTCCGTTAGCGTTGAAGGTATGCCAGTAAGCGACGGCGAAGCGCAGATGCTCCTCCATCGTTTTGCCGAGCACGACCTCTTGCGGGTTGTAGTGGCGGAACGCGAACGGATTTTGCGAATCGCGTCCTTCGTACTGGATTTGAGGAACGTTGGGGAATTTGCTCATAACGAATATAGGCCTCCTTGAAACCGATGTCATTTTGGTAATCTGATCTCAGCATAACACCGACAACTTAGTTTGTCTATCCAATAAACTAAGTTTTGAGGTCATTAATTTATGTTATAATGGACTTCATAATGTGGACCAAGCCATCATGAAGTCATGTCCAAGCCACTCTATCCGAGCCGAAGGAGCTTCTGCGCCGCTATGACGACACCTACGGGCGATCAAGCGCTCATTAAACGAATCAATACAGCCATCGTGCTGGAAAGTATTTTGCGGGGAGCCCCCCTGTCCCGCGCGCAAATCTCGGAGCAAACCGGGCTTAATAAAGCAACCGTGTCCAGCCTGGTGCAGGATCTGATCGACGGCTCGCTCGTGCGGGAGATCGGAACGGGCCAGTCGAGCGGCGGGCGCAAGCCGGTCATGCTCGAATTCGTCGCCGCTTCCGGATATGCGATAGGCATCGATCTGGGCGTCAACTATGTCCGCGGCGCGCTCGTCGATATGCGGGGCGTTATCCTTGCTGAGCAGACTTCCCCTCTTCGCGGTTCGGAGCCGGAAGCGGTATTCGAGCAATTGTGCGGCTGCGTCGAAGCGCTGATCGCCGAAGCGCCGCCCAGCCCTTACGGAATCGTCGGCATCGGAGCGGGCGTTCCCGGCATCGTCGACGAGCACGGAACGATCCTGTTCGCACCCAACCTGCAATGGCGGGACATTCCGCTGCAGCGCATGCTGACAGAGCGCTTCGGCCTGCCCGTCATCATCGATAACGAGGCCAATGCGGGCGCGCTTGGCGAGCAAAAATACGGTGCCGGCCGCAACATCGCCAATCTGGTCTATGTCAGCGTCGGGATCGGAATCGGTACCGGGCTTATTTTGAACAAATCGCTCTATAAAGGCACGACAGGCTTCTCGGGAGAGATGGGGCATCTGTCTATCGAAGCTCACGGTCAAAGCTGCGCCTGCGGCAATCGAGGCTGCTGGGAGCTGTACGCCTCGGAGCGTGCGCTGCTAAAGCAGGCTTCTTCGCTCGGCTTCGACGACTTGGAACAGCTGCTGGCCGCGGCCAACTCGGGAAGGCAGGACGTCCAAGAGCTCTTCGCCGACATCGGCGAATATTTGGGCATCGGGATCGCGAACATCGTCAACATCTTCAACCCAGACGCCGTCATTATCGGCAACCGACTAAGCCAAGCCCGCCCGTGGCTAGAGAACGCTTTGCGCCAAACTGTCGTGCAGCGCGCTCTAGGCTTCCACCTGCGCAAGGCGCAGTTTCTCTTCGCCGAACTAGGCGAACGCTCCGCCATGATGGGAGCCGCCGAAATGGCCATCTCCGGCTTCTTCTCCCGCATCAAATCGGCTTAGACAAAAATCATCCTCCACCGCCCGGCTGCGATGGAGGATTGGAGCCAAGCTGCGGAGGCGGCCGACCATTATCTTGTCGCTCGTAGGCCCGGACGATTAGATTGTGCTTTGGCGGCGGGCCGTGGTCCAAAAAAGCACCTTGGCGCTCGCCAGGCCGCGCGGCGAAGGCCAAGAAAGTGCCTCGGCGCTCTCCAAACGGGGGAGCGAAGGCCAAGAAAGTGCCCCCACGCTCGCCAAACGGGTGAGCGGAGGCCAAATAAGTGCCTCGGCGCCCCCCATGCCGCGGGATGAAGGCCAAATAAGTGCCTCCGCGCTCGCCAGGCCGCGGGGCGAAGGCCAAGTGCTTAATCCCAGTGGACTGGGATACACATAGACTGCTTAACCTTACACCAATGGCCTATCTCCCACACACACACACTTTCTCTCCTATTACCCGACCGGCTGCACGCTGCCTGCCTCTATTCCCCTCCAATCCTTTTACCAACCGTCAGCCCGCCTCACGCCCCTCCATATCCGCCCCCCACCGCCTCCATTCGCACCATATACTACTCTTCCTTATCCCGATAGCGCCAAACTGCCCGCATACTGCGCATATAGGCCTCGCAAATCTTTATCTGGTTTATCTTTTATGTTATAAATTAATATATCATTATGCACGAATCTATTATTTCAACCAGAGTCTAAGCGGACAGAGGGAGTTGGGGAAATGAGCGATCGATTGGGCCAAATGGCGGAGCTGTTGAAGCTGTTGGGGGATCGTACCAGGTTAGCTATTTTGGGGCTGCTGCAGGAAAAAGACTTATGCGTCTCGGACATCGTAGAGTTGCTGGGGACAAGCCAGCCCAACGCGAGCCAGCATCTTCGCAAGCTTCGAACAGCCGGACTCATCAGCGAGGAAAAACGCGGCCAGTGGGTTTACTACACGTTAAATCTGAGCGATTTCCCCGACTTGCGCATCTTTCTGTCCCAATTGCCCGGACGTAAAGAGCGGCTGCGCTCGCTCGCCAATCTGGCGGAACGGGAATAGCCTTCTTCTCAAAAAATGCCTTAACTTCATTAATGGATTCCGCCTCATAATCCCCCTTTTCTTGGTCCAAAATAAAGGAAAGAGGGCGTGGATTCCCCCGCTTCGATCCGTTTGCTCTCTTAAGAGCAGCGGACTTTTTGCGTTGCCACGTTAGAAGCTCCTCTGCTGCGTGCGCGTCGTAAATAACCCGATTCGCCTGCCGGAGATGTGCTCGGTTTTGTAAGATGCCACTAATAACCTTGCAACTTCATCTTCCGAAAACCCGTCTATTTTATGTACATCGTGCTTTTATCCAGACATCTAGGGAGGACATTCACATGAAGCATTTCAAGAAATCGACGGGCGTCGTGTTCTTATCCGCAGCAGTAGCATTTGGCTTAATCGGAGCTTCAGGTCATCCGCTCGCGTCCCCATCCGTATCCGCAGCAGCTGTCAAGGACGATCAGGCCCAGGCTAAAGCTCAAGCCCTGCAAACCTTGAACAGCTTTTATAAACCGGCTCTTAAGGGTCAATTTCCCGGAGCAATGGCCGGTCTGACCGTCGGCGTCAGCACGCGCAAGGATGTACAGAAACAAATCGGCGAACCCGAGCTTCCGGGCAAAGACTCCGACGCTTTCGATGTTTACCATGCAGAAATGGGGCATCCAGGCTACGCTGTCAGCTATAAGTTGAACAAAATACGCGAGATCCGCTATTTCGGCACGAACGTGGAGCGGCAGACAAATATCGGAGGAATCACCCTGAAAATGCTCGTGCACAATTGGGGCCGTCCCGACGCTACGAAAACAATTAAGAACGGTAAGCTCGTCCAGAAAAAAGTCGTCTATAAACGCGGCGATTATCTGTTATCCTTTATTTTCAACAACGATACCGATCTGGATCACATTAATCTGACCGCGAAATAATGGGAGCTGCATGAAGATTTAGCGTAATTCTACCCAGAAAGGGCTGTCTCATAAGTAAAGAGTCTTCCGAAAGGATGAACCTGCTTATGAGTCGGCCCCTTTTTGCTGCCGTGAAACAAACCGCCACCTTGCCATCATTGTCGTCTACGGTCCTGGAATCTGGTATCATGGGGACAACAAGACCAGATCAGGAGTCCGCTTATGAGCTTTCTATTGACGAAAAAAAAGATTAAAACCATGTGCGGAGCCTACTCCTATGAACGGGGAGAGGTCGATTGCCGCGCGGGCAAAGTGACGATCGCCGACTACGATCCTGCCCTCCGCATCTGTACGGCTACAGTTAAAGGCACGCACTCGCGATTTCGCGTCGATATTCGCGCCGACGACAACGGGGACATTCGCACCGACTGCGAATGTCTTAACCTTAATCTCTCCGCCAGCCAGAGCTGCCGCCATATCGCCGCCACGCTGCTCAGTCTGTACGAGCTTCAGCAATCGGGACAATTAGCCGGGGCCGACAAATCGCCAATAAGCGCTACACACCCCGTCACTCGTCCTAATCGCCTTAACCAACCGGGACAACCGAGTTTCCCAGACAGCACGAGAGCTTCTGGCGCCCCTACGGATGCTGCGTTAACTACCGTTATGCTCGATTTGTTCGATACCAAGCCCGTCCGCCCCAGCCGGGCGTCGACGATCTTCGATGCGCGCGAGCCGCTTAGCGTGGAATTTATCGTCAGTCTGTTCCATTACGGATTTCGTAAAAATATGTTTTCCATAGAGCTAAGAGTCGGCTCCAAGCGTACTTATGTCGTCCCGAAGCTGCGTGAATTTCTAGATCGTATCGCTCTGCGCGAACAGTACGAATGCTCCCGGTATTTTACTTACGACCCAGAGCTGCACTGTTTTCACGAAACGAACGACGCCATCATTCGCCAACTGATCGAGCTCCACCGCAACGAGAAAATGTACCGCGACACTTCTGGAGGTTTTGCCTCACATACGACCCCTGCCGGCGGAGATCGCACGCTCCTGATTCCTCCGTCCGTGTGGGAGGAGCTTGCTCCCCTGTTGACCCAGGCTTCGTCCGTAAGACTCGAATACGACGGCTTTTCCTATGAAGGCCTCCGCTTCTCCGACATGCCTATGCCCCTGCTGTTCGAGCTTGAACAGGACGGCGGCTTCGCCGGAGCTGAGCCTTCGGGATATCGCCTGAACGTTCAAGGGCTCGACCGGCTTATCGTACTGGAATCGTACGGCCTAGTCCTTACCGACGGCGCACTGCTCAAGCTGAAGCCCGAGCCATGCAGACGGCTCTCCGAGCTTCAGAAAATGCTGGCCAACGCGCGCGATGCCCGCACCATTCGGGTCTCGTCCGAACAAATGGCCCCGTTCATGGAGAAAGTCGTTCCCGGCTTGATGGGACTCGGCAGCGTCAGGCTATCCCAAGCGGTCTCCGAGCAAGTCGTGCAGGCGCCTCTTAAAGCAAAGCTATTTTTGGATCGCGTAAGAGACCGGCTGCTGGCCGGACTCGAATTCCATTATGGCGAAATCGTCATCAATCCGCTGGATAACGCCCGGGCCGGACGCGGAATCAACCGAATTCTCATGCGTGAAAGCGACAAGGAAGCCCGTATTCTCGACCTGATGGAGCAGGCGAATTTCATGAAAACGGAAAGCGGCTATTTCATGGAGGACGAGGAGGGTCAGTACGATTTTCTGTATCATATCATTCCGCAGCTTGAGCAGCTGTTGAAGGTATACGCGACCACCGCCATAAAAATCAGGCTTCACGTCGGGCATGCTCCGCCGAGAATCCGCGTCGACGTAGACGAACGGACCAACTGGCTGGAATGCAAGTTTGAGCTGGACGGCGTGCCGGTGACAGAAATCCGCAACCTGATCCAAACGCTAAGCGACAAGCGAAGATACTACAAGCTTCCTAATGGAGCGCTGATGCCGCTGGAGACGCCCGATTACGAGGCGATCAATCGTTTTATCGCTGTGATGAAGGTAGACAAGGGCAGTCTGACCGGAGCGGAGTTCCAGCTTCCCGCCGTGCGCGGGCTGCATCTGATCGACGGGGATAACCGCGATCCCGTCTTGAAGCTGGGCAAGTCGCTGCGCAGCCTGTTGGATAATATGCGAAACCCGGACAGCCTCGACTTCCCCGTTCCGGAATCCCTTGACGCCATTATGCGAGACTATCAGAAATTCGGCTATCAGTGGCTCAGAACGCTGGCTCATTACCGGTTCGGCGGTATTTTGGCGGACGATATGGGGTTGGGCAAAACGCTGCAAAGCATCGCCTATCTCGTATCCGTGCTGCCCGAGATCAGGGACCGGCGACAGCCGGCCGTTATCGTCTGTCCCGCTTCGCTCAGCTACAATTGGCTCAACGAGCTGCGCAAGTTTGCTCCTGAGGTCCGGGCGGTCGTCGGCGACGGCGACAAGATCGAACGAAGCCGTATTCTGGAGCAGATCTCCCAAGTCGACGTGCTGATCACCTCGTACCCTCTTCTACGCAGGGATGTGGACGCATATGCGGAGCGCTATTTTCACACATTGATTCTCGACGAGGCACAGGCGGTCAAAAACTACGCTACCCAGACGGCCCAATCGGTTAAAGCTGTGCAAGCCCGCTACAGGTTCGCGCTCACCGGAACGCCGATTGAAAATTCGCTCGAGGAGCTGTGGTCGATCTGCGACATCGTTTTCCCGGAGCTGTTCCAGGATCGCGAGACGTTTTCGGAGCTTAGCCGTGAAGCTATCGCCAAGAGGATTCGCCCGTTCCTGCTGCGGCGTCTGAAGACGGACGTGCTCGCGGAGCTGCCCGAGAAAATCGAATCGGTGCAACCGTCTGTGCTGCTGCCGGAGCAGAAGAAGCTGTACTTAAGCTATCTGGCGAAATTGCGCAAGGAAACGCTAAAGCACCTTGACGAAGAAGGCTTCGGACGCAGCCGAATCAAGATTCTAGCCGGCCTTACCCGACTGCGCCAACTATGCTGCCACCCGGCTTTGTTCGTGGAGGGTTACGAAGGCGGCTCGGCCAAATTCGATCAGTTAATGGAGCTGATTGAAGAGTGCCGGGACGCGGGCAAAAGAATGCTCGTGTTCTCGCAATTTACGGAAATGCTGGGCATGGTGGCGCGGGAGCTCGGCTATCAAGGGGTTCCGTTCTTCTATCTCGACGGGCAGACCCCGGCAGCGGAACGCGTTGACCTGTGCAGCAGATTTAACGACGGCGAACGCGAAGTGTTCCTGATCTCGCTGAAGGCGGGAGGAACCGGACTGAACTTGACCGGCGCCGACACCGTCATCCTCTACGACCTCTGGTGGAACCCGGCCGTCGAGCAGCAAGCGGCAGACCGGGCGCATCGGATGGGCCAGAAAAACGTCGTTCAGGTGCTGCGCCTCATCGCCCAAGACACGGTAGAAGAAAAGATGTACGCGCTCCAGCAGCGCAAAAAACATCTTATCGACGAAGTGATCCAACCGGGGCAAGAGGCTTTGTCCTCGATTACGGAGGAGGATATTCGGGAGCTGCTGACGATTCCAACCATTTAGTTAGACTAGTAGAGCGCTCCCGAAATAACGTAATCAAGCTCATGAGGCTGTAAGCCTGCTGGGCAACGTTAGAGCGACAAATTGCGGTGCCACGAGGCTGTAAGTCTGCTGGGCAACGTTAGAGCGACAAATTGCGGTGCCACGAGGCTGTAAGCCTGCTGGGCAACGTTAGAGCGGCAAATCGCGCTGCCGCGAGGCTGTTAAGCCTGCTGGGCAACGTTAGAGTGACAAATCGCGCTGCCACGAGGCTGTAAGCCTGCTGGGCAACGTTAGAGCGACAAATTGCGGTGCTACGAGGCTGTAAGCCTGCTGGGCAACGTTAGAGCGACAAATTGCGGTGCCACCGAGGCTGCAAGCCTGCTGGGCAACGTTAGAGCGGCGACGACTCGCGCTTCAATCTGACCAAATCCTGCAACTGCTGTTCGAAATTGTCCTTAACCTCATCGGCATCATCATAACGATAGAACCCTGCGCCGCTCTTCGCTCCGAGCTGCCCCTCCGCCGCTTTGGCAAGCAAGGATTCCGGCGCGCTCCGGCTTACGCCAAGCTCGGGGAAGAGATGTCCGGTCACCTTCGACCATATATCGAGCCCGCCCAAATCGGCGATTTCGAACGGCCCTTTGAAAGCGTAGCGAAGTCCGAGCGCTTCCTTGACGACCGTATCGATCTGCTCGGCGTCGGCAATTCCATTTTCCAACAGATAAAATGCTTCACGGAGTAGCGCGGCCTGCAGACGGTTGGCGATAAAACCGGGAATGTCCCGCTTGAGCACGACAGGCGTCTTACCGCAGCTGCGCATAAGGTTGACCGTCTCATCGATAATCGCAGAAGGCGTGTCCGGCAATCCGACAATTTCGACCAGCGGAATGAGATGTGCGGGGTTAAAAAAATGCATAATGATCATTCTGTCGCTGAACGGCTGATTTTCGGCTAAGGTTTCGAGTGCAAAAGTAGAAGTATTGGAAGCTACAATGGCATTATCACGGATATTTTGGGCCAGTTGGCGGTATACCTCGCGCTTGATCTCAAGCTGCTCCGGCACCGCCTCTACGATTAAATCTGCGTTTGCAATCGCTTTCGAGATATCTTCGTAAATACGAACGGAAAAGCGGCTGTCATCTGGACGGCCGGAGTCGTTCATGCGATTATCCTCGAACGAACGCAGCTTCTCCTCAAGGACGGTACGCGCCATATGCGGCTCATACAAGCAAACCTCGTAGCCATGCTCCGCAAAGAGCCGGACAATTCCAATTCCCATCGTGCCGGCGCCCAGAACGGCAATCTGTTTCATCCTGACACTCCTCCTGAATGCATCGTTTTGCTTCCATTTTACACGCCGTTATTTTATTGGGGAAATTCATATATACCATAACATTTATTCCAAACTCCTATATATAAGAGGCGGTTCCACCGAAAAAAAAGATGAGGCAGGAAAGCCCGCCTCATCTTTTTATTAGTCCCTCACCAGGGCAAGCTGCCCGCGTCGCTGAAGAAGCCGCCCGTTGGGCCGTCCGCTGGCAATGTCGCCAGCCGGACGGCTGTCCGCGCCCCTTCCTCCGGCGTTCGCATGCCGGTGAACCCGTTAAGCGCAGTCGCGCAATAGCCGGGGTCGGCCGCATTGACTTTGATCGCGGATTCTCTTAGATCGTTCGCATAAAAAACGGTCAAAGCGTTCACTGCCGCCTTCGACGAGTTATAGCCGATCATCAAGAAGGAAGCAAGCTCAAAGTTGGGGTCGCTGTTCAGCGTCAGCGAACCGAGCGAGCTGGACATATTGACGATCCGTCCCTGCTCCGACGCCAGCAGCAGCGGCACCATCGCTTTCGTTGTGCGGAATACACCGAATACGTTGGTCTCGTAGACGGCGACCATGGAACGAATATCGTAGTCGCTCGGGGGCTTCTCATCTACGAGAATGCCCGCGTTGTTTACGAGAATGTCCAGCCTGCCGAATTGACCGCGAATAGCGACGGCGGCGTCTTCGACCGATTGCTGATCCGTTACGTCCAGATGGACAAACCGGGCGTCCACTCCTTCGCCTGCAAGCCTAAGCTCCGCTTCCATCCCTCGCCTCTCGTCTCTAGCCCCGATCAACACCGTAATACCCTGCTTTCCGAGTTGTCGTGCGATCTCGAAGCCGATTCCCTTATTCGCGCCCGTTACGAGCGCAATCAATGAAGATTTGCTCATTCTCCTGGCTCTCCCCTCACTGCTCTAAGGGATGTCCCATAAGTAATCAAATCTGTACTGAACGATGATCGATGAGTCCAATAAACCCGTCACAAGGTCATTTCAGGACCGTATGAGGCAGTCTCCAGAAGATAGATTCCCTTCTGTTTTCATCGACAATCTTGTACGCCCATACTTATGGGACAGCCCCTAGCTCTCTAGACGCTCAACACTGCCGCTTACTCTACGTACACCTTCAGCCAGCCGTCGCCAATGGCGGATTCGTCGATCCACGAGCCGCCGCTGTATTTCCCGAACTTCAGGGCGCCGCTCACTTCCGAGGTCAGCCATTCGTAACCGGCGAAATCGGACGTATGCGATTGACCCAGCACAATCGCATACGTTGCGCCGCTTTCCAGTTCGGCATAAGCGAGCGGAATGCTGACAATGGCGTAGTCTTCGCTAACTTCGCTTGCTTTAACAGCCACCGTCGCAAGCGCCTCTCCGATCGGCTTATTGTTCTTGGTCGCGTACAAGCTGGCCGTCAAGCTGCTCGGATTGTTGAACTTTCTGACATTGACCTCGATATGGGTCATCTGTTGGTTCGCATTCGCGGTAAATGTCTGGTATCTGTTCTCTTGATCCCGCGTTTCGCCAAACATAAAGCCGTATGTCCCCTGATGGGAAACGTCGATAATTGGCGACGCCTCTTGCGGCACCTCTTCTCCAGTCACAGCCGCTACAGGAGCGCTCCACTCGCCCGCGCCCGCGCCGTTAAGAGCCCGGATGCGATAAACGTGAGTCGACCCTGCCGCCAATCCGTCGTGAACGAAAACCGGGATATTCGTCAGTTGATAGTCGATGGAGCCGTCCACCTCGATCTCGTAAGCGACCGCATGCTGCACCGCTTCCCAGCTCACATGAACCGTGGAAGCGCCGACGGCCGTTGCCTGAACCCCGACCGGCGCAGCCGGAACTTGATGCTCCTGCGGGTCCTGCGGGTCCGGATCGTTCGGTTCGTTCGGCTCGGTCTGGCCGCCTTGCGCAACGGAAAGCTTCAGCCAGCCGTAGCCGATATGGGATTCGTCAGCCCATTCGCTGCCCGTATATTTGCCGAAATTCAGATTGCCGTTTACATCAATTTCGGTCAGCCATTCGTAGATGCCGCCTGCGCCGCCGGCCGCTTGGCCCAGCACGATCGCGTATTTCGTATCGTATTTCAATCCGCTATACTTGAGCGGCGCACGGACGACCGTGCCGTCGTCGGATATGGAGTTCGCCGCGATTGTTGCGGAAGCCAGCGGATTGCCCGTCGGCTTATTATCGATTGTCTCGTATAGTTCAACCGTAACATCGCCCGGCAAGCCGCCTCTTCTCAGCTTCACCTCTACGCCCGTCAGCGTCGGGTAAGAGTCCGCTACGAACGTCTGGTACCGCTTCACCTGATCCCAGGTTTGACCAAATGTATAGCCGTCCGTTCCGTTATGCGACAGATCGATCTCGCTCGTCGGCGGAGCCTCAGGCGTCGTTACCGTCGTCAGATCGCTCCATTCGCTGGCCCCTCCGCTGTTGATCGCTCTGACCCGGTAGCTGTGCGTGGAAGACGAAGCCAAGCCCTTGTACAGAACCGACGTTTGATTGCCGACGCTCTTCACCACGCCGTCCGCTTCCGCTTCATAGCTTGTCGCTCCCTCCATCGCATCCCAGCTCAGCAGCGTCGTAAAGCTGCCGGTTGCCGTCGCAAGCACATCGCTTGGCGTCTCCGGTGGCGGAGGCGGCACCTCGGTCGTCGCCGTTGCCGGAGCGCTCCACTCGCTCTCTCCGAGTGTATTTCTCGCTTTGACGCGATACGTGTGCGTTGTGCCATGACCAAGTCCTTCGTGCGTATAAGATAAGCTAGGGCCATTGTCCTGCACGACGCCGTCAATTTCGATGTCATAAGCGGCTGCGCCTTGTGTCTTGTTCCACTTGAACACGATCGACGTCGTGCCGGTCGCGTTCGCAGATTCCCCTACAGGTACGGCAGGCGGCTCCGTCGGCAGCGGAGGCGCGGATACGAACTTCGCCAGCAGCTTCACGTAAGCGGCTTGGTAATAGATGCCGTTCTCGGTAATCTCCCAAGAAGCGTCTACCGTCCGTGGCCAATCCCAGGCAATGCCGTTCCAGTCCTTGTACATCTTCTGTCTCGGCTGTCCCAACGGCGGCGAAGCCGTGCCGCTGTACTGCATGCTCGGCCCGCCGGGCACGAATCCCGCAGGCGCCAGATCCCACTGCGATCCGTCCGCAAACCAGCTGTGATAAATTTGCGAGATGGAATTTTCCGCGCCGTACTCTTCCATATTGGTCAAGTAGACAAAACCGAACGGGTTCACGCCGTGGAAGTAATGCAGCGTGTTTTGCGCCCGCTTGTCGAAATTGTCCCGCTTGCTCGGATTGACGTCATATTGAACGAAATCGTAGGCGGTTGCGCCCAATCTCGCCCGAACTTGCAGGCTTCCCCAGTGGTACGCCCAGCCCGGTACATACGAGCGGTACAAATCGTCGTTATCATTAAATCTTTCATCGAAATCCTGCACATCGCGTCTTTCCAAAATGTGCGCTTTCACAGTCGGATCGGCGTTCGGCAGCGTTGTGTAGAACATGACGGCATCCGCTTGCTCGCCGTAGTACATGCCCCAATAGCCGTCGCTCATCGCCCACGTCTGCTTGTAATTGTTGACAAAGTACGTATTGTACTTTGCATCGCCGGTCAGCGCGAACAAATACGCGGCGGCAACCGTGGCGATCTGTTCCTGGCTTTCGAGCGACATATCCGCATCGCCCGCTTCGATCTCGCCGTTGTCGGCGTTAGCCGTCTTCGGATTCGCGTGATACCAGTCCCAAGCCTGAATCGCCCGCTCCCGAAGATCGTCGGCATAGCTGCGCAGCGTCGGGAATTTCTCATATACGAGCGCCGCATGGGCAAAATTGAGCGAAGTCACGACCGTAGATGCGGACGCTTTCGGCAAATAGTAGCGATACCGCGTAATCGCGCTTGGCGGATTGGCGAACTCGCCGATGCCGCCGCTGCTTGGCACGCCGACCTTCAGCAGAACGCCGCCGTCGCTTTCCTGCATCTTTTTCAGCCAATCCAGCTCCCACTTCACCTCATCGAGAATGTCCGGGATGCCGTTGCCGGATTCGGGGATGTTGTAATCGTCGGAAAATGCGCCGGGCTCCCGCTCGTAAGCGGACAGCAGCTCGTTCACCGGCTGAGCCGTAAACGTAACATATTTGTTATAGTCGCCCGCATCCATCCAGCCCCCGGACAGATCCTTCTCCGTCGCCGGATTGTTGCGATCGAATACGTTTCTCGCCTGCGTATCCTGATGCGGGCCTACGAAGGCCGGACCGTCCGCAAAGGCGGCGCCTGCGTGCTCGGCCAGATGCGGCGTGCCGATCCGCTGATAGTAGAACGTCTTGATCGCCGCTTTCAGCACGTCTTGATAGACGTCCGCCGCGATTCTGAAATTATGGGACTTGGAATTGCCCTGCACATCGTAAATATAATAGTCGCCTTCCGCCGTTACGGACGAGAAGTCGAACCACCAGCCCCGATCGCCCGAGAACGGCTCGGTTGCGCCCTTGTTCCAGACTGTCGGCGCTCCCGTGAATACGACCGCATCGTCGCTGACGCGTCTTACCTCAAACACGCTGCCGGGCGTATACGAATCCGCGCTGTTAAATCCTTCTTGCGGATCGACGAGCACGGCGACCTTGTCGCCATTGGGCAAATAGCCGAACTGATCGACCATCATATATTTCTGCACGGACACGCTCGGCACAGCCGCATACGACGGCGCGGGGGGCAGCATTCCAATCAGAAGGGTACTGGATAAAAGCGAAGTGCATAACAAACGACTTGTTTTACTTTTCAACACTGTTGTCAACTCCTATTCTTGTTCAATAGCTCCTATCGTTATGAACACTCTCAACAGCAGAGAGGCGGCTTTCGCCCTTGTCGCGTGGCCGAAGCCAACTGCTCCATCAGCGTCTCACACTTCCGGGCGGAGACGATGAGACTTCTTCACCGTCCGCCTCAGCCGGGTTCGCCTTGCAGCTCTGCAACCGACTCCGGCTCAAGCTCCGCCTGCAGACTGCGCATCATGCTTTCCGAAGCTTCGTCGACAGCCAGCCGCTCCGCTGCAACCAGACTCGTTTCTGCGGTTTGCGCCATTAATCCGCCGAGCCCGATGGCGACAGCCAGCATCACTTTTAACGCTTTGCGTCCCCAATCTCTCATCATCGCTTTCCTCTCTCCTTTCCGCGCAGTGTTGCCGGTGTTACCGCACATGCTTAAAGGCATTGATCATGAACAGGATGACGCCTGCGACGACCATCACGCTGCCTACAGACACGATCGGAATCATTGCCTTATCGCCCGTCAGCAGCATGGCCGCAAGCCCAGCCATCATAATCGGAATGCCGATCATGTGCAGCCAGAAGTGCCATTTGCCGAGCTTGGACGCCGCTGCATTCGGGAACAGATGATACACAATTCCTCCCAACGCCATAGACACCCAACCAAGCAAGTTAATATGCGCATGAACTGGACTAAGCGTGTAGTCCTCGCTGATCGACATCCCCATCCCCATCAGCGCGCCAAGGACAAAATAGATGGCGGAACCTGCAATCATCTTTCTGGACATGTTCATTCTCCTCTCATCCATGTGAAATTTACTCTATCACCGTTGATCGAATCCCGATATTATACGCAAGTATACTTTTGCATCCGATCGGTTCGCCGCAACGCAAAAAAAACGCCTTACGGCGTTTTCCGGACAAAGGATATGACGAGACTCCAGCCTGCCTCGAAATCGAGACAGGCTGGAGGAAGACGGGGCGCGGCCAGAGCCGATCAGGCGCTGCTCGATTTCCCGACAAGCAGCTTGATCAATTGGCCTCGGCCTTTGACGGCCAGCTTGTTATAGATAGAACTGACATGCTTCTTAACGGTAATTTCGCTTACATACAGCTCGGCGGCAATCTCCGCGTTCGTCATCCCGTCCAACACGAGCGAGACCACTTCCCGCTCCCGTTCCGTCAGCCGATCGTCGAACTTGCCGCCGGTTGTTTCGGCTTCGAGCGGAACTCCGCTGCGCCTCAGCAGCAAACCGAGAAATTGCTCGAGCTTCTCTCCCCGCGTATCGAGCACAAAGGTAGGCGTCGGGGTCCGCCCGTCGTAATTGCAGTGCAGCAAACCCGGTACGTCCTGGAATCCCAGCTCTCGATGAACGGTATCGAAAAAAGGCACCGGAGGCGGAGACGTCACAAACAGTCCCCCTGCATACATATAAGAAAACATCAGGAACATACCTTCAATAACCAAATCCGGATTGCCCCAATCGACGAAGTCGATCGAGCGAATAAACCATCCCGCCTGATCCGGCGGCGCAGTCTTCAGCCTGTCGTATTCGGCGGGCGTCAGCGAGGCCAGGTATGGCCCGGCGAACGGATCGGCGCTTAGAGTCGGCAAGGTTGCCGCATGAATCGGAATAATGACGGCCAGTCCGACCGCTTCCCCGTTCGCGGAACGAAGCAGCATGGCCGAACGGCGGTCGAGCGCAAGCCATGCTCGTAAATCCAAGTCTATAACCGCCAAGGCCATATCCTCACGAGCTTCGCTGTTCTCGTAATGTTCATCGGTCTCCGGATCGACCAGCACCAAATCCAGCGGCGTCGCCGCCTGATTCCTCCTGCTGAGATAGCGTTCGCCCTCGTCGACATTGGTCATGGTCAACGGCCCCCACGCATACCGGCCGCGTGCCTGCGCCTGAATAGAGGTACGCACGAGTCCTCCTCCTACATAGTAGAGCAGTTCCCCGACCTCCCATTCCGTATTGCGGTAGGTCGACGAGTGGCGAATCCGGGCCGCAAAATATTGGGCCGCCCTCCCCCTCAGCCTCTCGCAATAAACCGGCGTGCGTTCCTCAAGCTGCTTGCGCATCGTTCCCCTAACGAGATCGTGGAGCATCCAACCGCGATTCGTGCGTCGTACAAAAGACAGAGCAATCAGCCGTTCGAACGATTCATCGTCGATTTCCTTATCCATAATAAACTGCAATACTTCGCGATTGACATGCAGCAGCACGGCGGCGGCCTCGACCAGTTGGCGCAGCTGAGCGTCCGGCACCTCGCGCAGCCAGGCTTTCGCCAACTGCTCGAACCATTCCGCCTCGTCCGCCGAGCCGTTCGTCCAATCCGCCTGAGCGTCAACGAATGCGGCGAGCGACAGCGCAAGCGGGTGCCCCCGCGTCTTGTGCCAAATGCGCGAGATCTGCTCGTCATCCGTCATTCCCAATCGCTGCAAATAGACGCCGCATGCCGTCCTGCTCAGATTGTCGAGCGGCATGTAGCGAATTCGTTCGCGCAGCGCCGGCGTAACGATCCATTGGTCCTTCAGCTTATATCGTCCAGCAATCAGAAATAGAACGCGGGGAGGCAACCGCTTGCAAAATTGCTCGCGCAGCCATCCGTCCAGTTCGCCCATTTCTTCATACGTATCCAGCGCAATAACGACCTTGGCCGCCTCGGAGATGCGGCGCAATTCATGCAAGCATGTATCGAGCGCATCCCCCTGCCTATCCGGCCCTCTCTCCGCCTCCGCTTGGCCCCCCTTCATCTGGCGCAGCAGTCGCTGGCAGAATTGCTCGGCCGTATGGTTGAAGTCGCGGCTGTCGAGCAGCAGCATCCGCGCCCCCGACCGCTCCGCCAACCTGCGGTACGCATCGAGCAAAAAGCTTTTGCCTGTTCCGGCTGTGCCGTAGATGCTCCAGATTCGTTTGTCGTCGCTTGGCTCCTCGGACAAAAAAAGGTGAAACAGCGCCAACTGATCATCCCGTTCCGCAATAAATTCGTCGTCCCGTTCGTCGTAATTCCCTATCGTATGCATGAGCAGGCTCACACCTTTTTCAATAAAATCCCCACTCTATACAGATTAAACCAAACACACGACAAAAAGTAGCCTGAAAAAGAAAAAGGGAACGGATTTGTCGACTCTCCCAAGCCACAAAGCCATCCCTTTGCATGCAAATTTTCTATCTTTCACTTAACCTACATTATCCTGAGCAAAAGTGACCCGGTTCCTTCCATCCGTCTTCGACCGATAGAGCGCCTGATCCGCTCTAGCGATGAGCGTTGGGGCCGTATCTCCCCAGCCGGCCGTCGCCGCTCCGACGCTGATCGTGATGCGGAGATCGCCCATATCCGTCCGTTCGGCCGCCAGACGATAGCGCTCGGCCGCCTGAACGGCGGCGTCCCGGTCCGCGTTCGCCAGAATGACGACGAACTCCTCGCCGCCGTACCGCGCCACGATATCATTGTCGCGCGATTGCTCCCGCAGCAGCTTGGCGAGCCGTCTGAGCACCTCGTCTCCAATAGGGTGACCGTAGGTGTCGTTCACCTTTTTGAAGAAATCGATATCGAGCAGCAGCAGCGAAAACGGAACGCCGGCGCGCTCGTACGTAGCGAAGCTCGCGGCCAGGCTCGTCTCGAAATGCCTGCGGTTCCACGCTCCGGTTAACCCGTCCGTATACGCCTGCGCCTCCAGCGCATGATTGACGGCCACCAGCTTCTCCTGCTTCTCCTCCAACTCCGCATGAAGCCGAACGAGCGCCTCGTGCGCCTCGTCCTTCGCGCGGTTAAGCTCCTCCAGCTTTTTGGCCGCGACCAGCATATCCCGCTCGTGATCGATTCGCTGCTTCATCGGCAGCAGAAACCCGTCGATGACCGTCTCTCCGTCTCGTTCTGCGCGGGCAGCGCTCATCAGCATCGGAATCTCCTGTCCGTCCTTCGTTTTCAGGCCGAGATAGATTTCGTTCACCTGTCCGTTGAGCTGAAGCATCGGATAAAAATAAGTATGGTAGAAGATGCGGTTGGCTGCCGTCAATATGGTTTCGATATGCCGGCCGATCAGTTCCTCCCGCTCAAACCCCAATGCGCGCAGCATTGTCCGGTTCATCTCCCGAATCTCGCCAGCGCCGTTCAGACAGAGATAACCGCACGGCGCTCCGTTCAATAGCTCGTCCATGTCTTCGCAACCCTTCCGTATTCTCGCGATGTTAAGAGGCCAAGTATGCTCGGATCAGCCTCGTTGTCTCCTCCGGGTGGCTCAAGTGAGGATAATGCCCTTTCGCCTGCATCGGGCCTAACGTGCTGTTGTTCAGATGGGCATGAAGGTAGTCTCCGACTTCCTTCGGCGCAATGCTGTCTTCCGCGCACTGGAGAATAAGCGAAGGCACCGTCACCCGTCCCAATTGCTCGCGGAAGTCCAAGAAGAACGTCGCTTCCGCGAACTGTCGGGCAATCTTCGGCTCGCTGGAGCTGAAGCTTTGCTCCAATTCATTCGACAGATCGCCGCGATTCGGATTGTTCAACACAATCGGAGCGAGATAGTTGGCCCAACCCATAAAATTCATCTCCATCATCCCCAGCAGGCCGCGAATGTCGCTCTCGTCGAACCCGCCGAAATAATCCGGCAAATCGTTCAAATAACGCGGAGACGATCCGATCATAATCAGACGGCTGAACAGCTCCGGCTTTTCGATCGAAGCGAACGCGCCGATCATTCCGCTAACCGAATGACCGACGAATATCGCATCCCGCAGCTTCAGGACCTCCGCGATCTCCAGCACATCCTGCGCGTATCCGCTTATGCTGCCGTATCTGTCCTCGCGATAAGCGCTATGGTCGGAACGGCCGGAGCCGACGTAATCGAACATAACGACCCGGTAGTCCCGCTCGAATTGCGGGGCGACATAGCGCCACATCGTCTGATCGCAGCCGAAACCGTGCGCGAACACAATCGTCCGTTCCCCTTCGCCCGTAATTTTAATGTTGTTGCGGTCTCGTATGCCTGTCGTCATTTTCCGTCTCTCCTTTGCGATATGCGAACATCCGGTTTTGCCAGGACAAGAAGAAAGCCGGGAGGTCCGCCGCTTGCTCCGGACTTCTCGGCTTGCCGATCAATTTTTCTCCAGATGCTTCTTGAGCAGGTCTCGTCCTCGCTTCAAACGGGACTTGACCGTATTCATTTTCACCTGGTTCATCTCCACGATTTCCTCCATCGACATATCCAGCACGTACCGCTGATACACCATTAGCCGATAAGCCTTCGGCAGCTTATCGATCGCCGCGAGCAGATGCTCGGAGGTTTCCTTCAGGATCAGCGCATCCTCCGGGCGGCTCGCTTCGGCAATCTGATTCTCCCAGCCTTCGTGGTACATCATCGGATGGTTGAGCGTCAGCTTGGTCTTCCGCTTGCGCAGCATGTCGATGCAGATGTTCTTTGTCGTCGTGAAAATGAGAGAGGAGATTGAGCCGGCAGGATCGAGACGTTCGAAATTCACGTAGAGCTTAAGGAACGTCTCCTGCACAGCCTCCTCCGTATCTGTTGTGCTGCGCAGGATTTTCCATGCGAAGCTGAATATTTTATCTTTGTAATGCTCGAATAATTGCTCGTAAGAAACGACCGGTAAACCTCTGCCGACTGCGGGCTGCATATCCATAGGCTTTGCACCTCTTCTCCGTAAATCTCAGTATTCTCCATTATACCATCATAGAGCCTTCCTGTTCGATATTCACAGAAAATTCGCAAAACCTTTTTTTAATCCGAAAAGGAGGGCTTCGCCGACATTTCTTCGACGTATTTTGTGTACAACTTATCTGCTCGGAATAAACTTTCTAATCCAGCTGCCGAAGCCCGAAGGGTTGCGGGTCTGAATAAGCACGACCCCTTCGCCGCGGAATCTGCATACGAGGCCTTCGCCGCTTGTGATGCTGGAGAACCAGCCTTTGGAAGCTTTCTCGATCGAATAGTGCATGTAATCCGGCCAAGCGACGAGATGACCGTTGTCGATGATCCGCTCTTCCCCGGGCTCGATATTTACCGCATGAATCGATCCGTACGAAGATAGAAACACGGTTCCCTTTCCGCTGATCTCGATAATGAAGAAACCTTCTCCGGACAACAGGCCGCGGCTCAGATTTTGCATTTTCGTATTAACCTGAATGCCGCTCGTTCCCGCAAGGAATCCGTCCTTTTGAACCATTAGCCGGTAGGACCCGTCCAATTCGACGGCTTGAATGTCCCCGATGGACGATGGAGCGAGCAGCACCTCCCCGCCGCCGCGGTTCGCCGACAGCTCCTGGAAGAAAAACTTCTCGCCGCTGAGCATCCGGCCGAGTCCCGCCATCACGCCCCCGTCGGCCGTACCTGTAACGTCGATATTGGGAGACATCGAGACCATCGCCCCAGATTCGGCCTTAACACTTTCTCCGGCCTGCAGTTCAACCTTCAACATAGCAAAAGCGCCCTGATACAACAGATCGTATTTCACGAAAATCCTCCTAAATATAAGTTAAAATCGACGTCCGCGCGAGAAGTCGTCGCCAAAGCCGTCGCTGTCTCTTTTACTCGTCAGCTCGCCCAGCCTGCCGAACGCTTCTTTGTAGATCCGCGTAATCTCCTGTACTTTATCGAACTCTTCGTCGCCGGGCCCCAGATTTTGATAAAACATTTTTTGCAGCACGGTCTGATAGAGCTGTAGACGCTCCTCAACCCGCCGCTGTTCCTGGTCGATAATTTCCGTCAACGAATGCTGCTGCACCCAACGATCGATCTCGTCCCCCACACCTTGCTCCGCTCCTCGATCCCGTTCGACTCGTTCCGAGGGAATCCGCTCGAAGCGATCGTTCGAAACGTCGACAGAGGTCCGCAACTGCGAGAGCAAAATGCGCTGCTTCGCCAGCATTACCTGAAAAACCTTGTTGCCGAGCAAATCGGCGACGACCAGTCGGCACATCTCCGGGTTCCCTAGCAAGGTGGCGTCATAGGGATGCAAAATCCACTGCTCGTCCCTGTAAAATAAGTTAAACTCGAACCAAGCTCCTCCGTAATTGAAGCGAAGGTTAATCGTGGAGGAATCCAAAATTTCAAAGGTAAAATCCAAGAGCGCGACTCCTCCTTCTCCTATCTGATCTCTCTCAATTAATAATAAACGGAATAGTCAGGCAATACCAGTCTTACCTCTTAAGAGTCGTAGGATAGAGATTCGGAGTGCGCGGAGATTCCCTAATTTCATAGCTGCCGAACAAAGCGGATTTTCCGCATTATTTTCGAATACCGGATCGATTCGACGAGATTAGGGCGGGTTTCCCGCTTTATTTTTCAAAAAATTCACTTTTCCCGATTTTAAAACGGACCAATCCGCTCTATTTCCCTCAAAATGGTCTGTTGACCGCATTTAAGGCGGATTTTCCGCTTTAGCACCTGTTCGCCCAACTGACTCGTCCCGGTGGCAATTGGATCTGCAATCTCAGTTGACGCTTTCTTGACAAGTGACAAGGCAATCTGGCAGTAACAGACTTGTCCATTAAGCAGCAAGGCCGGCAGACCGACCCAAATAGGGCGGCCAACCGGCCTTGCCTGTATATTCGGCCTGCATGCGCACGCCGTTCGGCTCCGTTATTCCTCCATCGTCTCGACGACGGCTTCCGTCTTCTCGCTGCTGGCCGCCACGATCAGAAACACGATCACAAATCCGATCAGCACGTTCATCAGCATGCCGCTCATCCTCTCTGTGAGTCGAAGGCTCTCGTTACTCACAGTCTATCCGCTGCAAAGCAGGAATATGATGGCAGACAAGTTGTCATAGGAAAAATCTATTTAGCGAACAGCTTTTATAGTGTAACTTAATAAAAATGAGGCTGTCCCATAAGCGCCCCAAGTTGCGCTGAAAGATAATCGATGAACAAGAGCAAAGGGGCATGTATCTCCCTCCGATGCTATACGCTCCTGAAAACTGAATGGGCAAACCCGTTATAATGTGATTTCAGGAGCGTATGAGGCAGTCTCCAGGAGATACATACCCCTTCTTTGTCTATCGATCATCTCAAGCCACTCAGCTTATGGGACAGCCCCATTAATTATTAGCCTTCTTTAGTCCATCAAGCTGCCGACAGGCTGCTCCTGGAGCATCGCTTGCGGCGCCGCCGAGCTTGAGCCCGACTGCAGGCCGAGTCGTTGGCCCATCTGCTTGTTGATTTCCTGCAGACGACTCGTCTGCTCCGTAGCGGAAGCGATGATCGTCCGGTTGGACTCCTCACACCGGTTGATCGCGGAAGTCAGATCGTTCATCGCCTGATTAATCTGTTCCATCGACATCGCCGATTTCGTCATCGCCTGCGTCGTCTTTTGTGTCGTCTCGTTGAGCATGCGAGCATTCTCCGCAAATTGCTTGCCGAGCATGTCGTTCGTCGCGTTGACCGCATCGATAACCTTCATCTGGTCTTCCAGCGCCGTCGCGATCATCGCGGACACGGTAATCAGATGCTGCGTCTTGTCGATCGTTGCGTCGACGGAATCGATCAGCTTGTCGTTGTTGTCGTTAATGATATCCGCGCCGGCAATCGCCTGCTGGTACAGCATAATCATCTCGGTGAGCGCTTGAATTCTCGTAACGACCTTGCGCAAGCCTTTTTCGAGCTGCGGTTTTCTGCTCTCGTTCTCGGGCTTGGCCATTTCCTGTTCGAACAACACCTTAAGCTGATTGCCCAACTCAATGCGCTGCTGCACATTGTACATTTCCTGAAGACACATCTGCTTCAGGTTGCGCATGTGCACGACGTTCTCCTCCAGGGTATCCTTGCCGTTGCGCAGAGCCGAAATAATCGCCTGAACGTTCGTCCGCACCGATTGATACTTCATGATGTAGTTTTTCATCGGCGTCTTTCGAAGGATGCGTTGGAAAACGGACAGATCCTTCGACCGGTTCAGATCGTCTACCTCATTGCGAAGCTTCATAATGTTCCCGGCAATCTCCGAGCGCTTGCCGCTGAGCAGATCGTTAAGAGGGCGCTCCAGCAGCGTCAGGTTGGCTCCGGCTTTCTCCATCGTCTTCTGGCCCATGCGGCCGACTTCGTCCATCAAGGAATCGAGCTGGCCGGCATCCGCTGCCGAAATGCGCTGGATCGTCGATTGCGCTTCCTGCTGAACTCTTACGGCGTCCGAATCTTTAAGCAAAATGGCTTGCGTACTCATGCATAAGTCCTCCCATCGAATATTGAGGTCGTTCAAAGTTTCCGATTGTAAGCGCGAAGCTAAAACCGGACGATTTGAACTCGCTATACTAGTTACCGGCGCCGTAGCGCTGATGAATAAGCTCGGCCTTGTTCTTCAGCTCCATCAAATCCTTCTGCTCGATGAAGCTTGTGTAGGTCGTAATCTGGTTGTCGATGTCCCGAAGGCTGTTGAGCAGCAGTCTGCGATTCTGTCGCTTCGCTTCACCGCTCAAATGCAGGAAAGGCGTGATCGCCCCGTTCAGGTCCTTAAGCACGAGCCGCTGAATTTTGTGGTTGATGTCCCCATTGTTGAAGGCGACCAATTGCGGAATGACGCGGTTCAACCGGACAAGAAGAGACAATGTGCGCTGCACGATCTCGTTGTCGAGATTGTCCTTCTTCCCTTCGAGCAGCACCATGTCCTCGATCGTGCCGATATACTCGAGAATCGAATCCCACTCCGGCCCGAGCCCCGATGCTTTCGGTTCGGGCTCCGGCTGCTTGGCGGGGATGCCGCCGATATCGAACGCCCGAGGCGGCGGAATCTGCTGACTCTGCTGCGCGCTCGCGGCTGCCGCATTCGCCGCATCCCGCTCCGCGGCCAGCCTGGCTATTTTGAGTTCGGAGTTACGAATGACCGAAGCCAGCATCGTTCCCGCAATCGGAAACAAAAGAGCGATCGCGTCATGAACGAAAAAAGTCGAGATGTATCCTCCCGCATAACCGAGAATAATGAACGCTAATCCCCATTTCGAACGAAGCAAGGCGTTACCTCCTGTCTATCCAACCGAATCCGACTGGCGCAAACGGTTAACCTTGACTTTAGTTTATGGTTTTCGGCAGCGCTCGTCAATTTTTAATGCTATATAAGTTTAACCAGCCCAGAAAATGCCTATTGCATCCCGAAAGGGATGGTTTTGCCGGCTTCAGACAGGTTGTTTTGAGTTGTTTTGGGTTGCTTGTTCAGCTTTATACCGGTTTCATGAGGACGGGAAGCTCAAGATAGCTGGCTCGAATGCCGAACTGCGGAACGGGCGGCTCGAAAGGTTGTCCGAGAATCGCCTTCACCGCCAAATACGGCATGTTCACTCCGCTCAAGCAAGTAATGTACAGACCGCCCGACATGCGCGGATTGATCTCCAACAGCTTAGGCACGCCGTTGTTGTATTTGACCTGAATATTGTAGACAAACGGGATGCGGCAGCGCGCCGCGACCCGCGAAGCGATCTCGAGCAGCTCCGGCTTGTCTTCCAGCAGGTAGATTCGCCCCGACGATTTGCGGCGCGGAATAGCGGCAAGCAGATTTCCGTCCGCATCCGCAAGACAGTCGATGCTGACCTCCTCGTCCGGCAGCAGCTCCATCACCATCAGCCGCGGAAACCGTTCCACGGACGACAGCGTCCCGTACGCCTCCTCGAACGAAATCCCCGCGCTTACCCAGCCGTACAGGTCGTTCAGCTTGTCCTGCTCGCTTCGCTCGTTGTCGATGATCCGGAAGCCCATGCCGCCTTCCGCATTCGTCGGCTTGAAGCATACGCGATGGCCGCGCGCCGCAAGCTTCTCGTACGCAGCCTTGAACTGCTCCGCCGTCTCGGCGATCTCGTATTCCGGAAGCGGCACGACGCCGGAGCCGGCCAGGCTCTCGTAGAAACGATCCTTCTCCATCAGGCATTCCAGCAGCGGGATGTCGCGGCAGACCATCACCTTTGTTCCGATTTCGTCGAAGCGGCGAGCCTCCTTCGCGATTTCCAGCATTTTCAGCCGCGGGATAAAAACGCCGATTTCATTGCGGCGACAGAAGTCCAGCGCGTACTCGACGTACTCCTCGCCATGCAGCACCGGCTCCTGCTCCGAGTAATCGCACGCTTGCAGAGCAAGATGTCCCGGGTCCGGATGTGTGCCGTAGAAGGAAAAGCGCTGGCCGTCAGGATTGTCGCGGATCATGTTAATGTAGTGATACGCCGAAGAGAACCAGCGATTAAAATAAATGTTCGTCATCCCGCCACCTCCGTCTTGTTGCAAGCCGCAGCGGCGTTCAATATTTCTTCCGCCGCCATAATTCCCGAGCGGCGCGAGAAGCGGATCGCTCCGTCATTTCCGCTGCCGTAACTGCGGAACAGCTCGCCGTGCCCCGGAGCCATCGCTTCGTCCGCCACCCGCAGCATGCTTTCGTCCAGCAGGCTGTCGCCGGCCGCGAATACGAACGATGCGCCTGTCAGTTCCTTCACGTAACGTACAGCCGCGCCCTTGCTTACCGGATCGGGCACCAGATACACCTTGCGCCCCTGCAGCGAGCAATTCCAGCCCATGCCGGACAGCTCGCTCGCCAGCTCGTCCATCCAGCCGTGCGGAATGCGATCCCTCTCTACGACAACGGCGTGGAACAGCTCATCGCAATATCGCTCCTTGAGCACCCAGCTCGCATCCGCGAGACGGCGGAACAGCGCCATAGCCTCGTCGCCCGAAGCCGCTCCGGCACGTACGGCTTCCCGGATCAGACCGTCCCATTGCTCGTCCGTCCGGCCGTCGATCAACACTCGGCCCCCGTTGCTTACGATCGCGTAACGGATGGAGATGCCGTCGGCCAGTCCGTGTATTCTCGCATATTGCTCATAGATTCTCGTCGTCGTCGGCACGAAATCGATCTCCCGGCTCAGCTCCCGAAGCCGCATATAGGCGGTGCGGGTCATATAGCTCAGATCCTCGCCCTCGTATTTCTCGACGGGAACAAGCTCGCTCTCCTCGACAGGTCCCATCGAACGGCGAGAGTAGATCAACGTCTGATCCAAATCGCAGGCGAAAATCATTCGGATTCCCCCTTGAGCGGCTTAATGATTCCGCAGCAGGAATAAGTCAGCTCGGGATATTCCTCGACAGGGACGCCGCGATCCGCCGCCAGCAGCAAAATCGGAGCGAGATTAGGGTTGCTCTTATCGTCCACAAGAATTTTCCACGGCACTCTGCGCAGCAGTACGCGGGTCGTTTCCCCCACTCCTGGCTTCACCAGATTGACGTCGGCGATGCCGTAGTCCCGCTGAATGGCGCGAATGTCCCGCTCCCCTTGCCAAGTAACAGGGTCCTCGGCGTCGGAGATAAGCTGTTCAGCCTTAGCCTTGGCCGCTTCCCGAACGGCCTCGAATTGCGCTTCGATCGTATCTACATATTCGTTGGACAAGTCGTCCTCCGCCAGCTCGCGGTAATACTTCGCCCCGTGATAATCGTCCGGTCCGATCAGATCGTCGCGCAGCACGGTTCGGCTGACGAGCCCCGACACCGTCGAGTTCAGGCAGGCGCTCGGAATCAGGAAGTCCTCTCGCGTGCCGTACGTCGCGGAGCAGCAGCCCGGATCGGCCAACACGGCGAGATCGTCGTTCAATCGAACGCCGTAGCGATCGTAGAAGCTTCCGCAAGCTTCGATCAGCACTTTGCGAATGGCGCCCTTGCCCGTCCAGCCGTCGACGAACTGAATGTTGCCGTCCGGATGGCGGCGCAGCATATATTTCAGCGCGTTCTCGTCGATTCCTTTGCCCCTAATAATAGAGATGCTGTAATGGGGAACGTCCAGTCCGTGGAACGTCTGCAAGTAGCGCTTGATCAGCACCCCGATCGGCGTACCTGCGCGTGCCAGCGAAGCCAGCACGACGGACTTGCCGCGTCGCGCGACGATCTGCTCCGACACGACGGCGACCGCCTCCGCCACCTTGCTCGCGGTCGCAAGCAGCGTCTCGCGGTATAGCTGTATATAGTCGTCCGACGGTCGATACTCGATCGGCAGCATCTCGGAATAATGCGTCCCGGATTGGATCGCTTCTTCCCGGTCCTCCGTGCCGCGCTCCAGCTCGACATTGCTTAAATCCTTCAATAAAAATACGACGTCCTCCGGCTTGTAGCTGCCAATAGAGGACGGCTGGGCGAGATTGCCTTCGTATATGGACAGAAGCTGGTTCATTCCCCGTCCCTCCGATCGTCTGATGTGCCGAACGTAACCAAGTGAACGACGGGCACGCCAAGCAGGGACAAAGCCCGTTCGAACGATGCGCCTCGCGCCGGATCGTACTGTCGTTCGACAAAGATGAACGCTTCGTCGTATTGGCCCGGTTCGACGTTGTAAATAAAATTAGCGACTTCCTCTCCGTCCGGCGAATCGTAACGATAAGCGGATGTCACCGCATAACCGTCTCTGCGCAGCGGATGAATCGGGCTTCTTGTCGTCGATTGGGCGTACACCCCTTCTCCCATTCTTGCGGCGATTCTCATCGGAACGTACATAAATTCTCCAGTTCCGAGACAAAGCGCGCGGCTTCCCGTTCTGTGCGCGGCCAACAGTCCCGCAGCCTCAACGACGGCGCGGTCGAGCGCTTCCCCGTCGGCTGCGCTCATGCCGAATCTACCGGTATGCAGCAGGTAAGAATGAAGCTGAGGCGATCGCCCCGCTTCCTCCGACGACTGTCCCGCATGCTCGAACATCTCTGAAAAGTCGTGCCGAAGCAAGCGGAAATCCTCCTGCGGCTCGGGCGCCCCTTGGCCTCGCGCCGCCTCTTCAAGCGGATTGCCGTTCACCTTGATCGATCCTTCGATCAGCGCCAAACAACGGATGCGGATGTCCAGCTCGCGCTCCAGCTCCGCGTAGCGATCGCGATCCGCATCGGAACGCCAATCTAGCAGGCTGGCAACGGCGAAGTCGCGATGGCCGTAAGCCTCGTGCAGCTCGCGGATGATGTTCAGCGACGTCTTGCCGGTCGTCATCTCGTCGTCGACAAGCACGACGCGGGCCGCATTGCGGAAGACGGACGAATCGCGCACATAGCAACGATGAGCGACCGCGTGCGAATGCTCCTCCTCGAACCGGATCGGCGGGACAAGCCCTTCGATCTCCTCGCGCGTCGTATGTACGAACGAAACGCTGCCCGTGAAGGCGTCGAACATGCTGTGTCCGAGCGCGGTCGCCGTCTCCGCGAAGCCGATGAACAGCGTCGGCTCGTCGATGCGGATTTTGTCCGCCATCAGCTTGCGATAACCTTCTTCCGCCTCTCTTCTACCCGCGAACATGCCGCGCAGCCGTTCCGCTGCCAGTGCGGAAGGACGCTTTAGCACTTCCTCCTCGTAGAGGCAGCCAAGCATCGCGCCGGCTCCCAACGACAGTGCGGGAATGACCGGAATATGCTTGCCCAGCACCTTGCTTACGAATAGAAAACCGCGCTTCTTGTTAATGCGCGCGGCCATTCCGAACAATTGGTCAAGCTCAAGCCCGTACGGATTGGCCGAGACTGTGACTTCGACTTCCAACCCGTCGATAATGCTATACAAGCGCTCCTGCCGGCTCGTGATCGACGAGCAGGCTGGTGAAGTTATGTTTTTCATGCAACACCCCAAAAATCTTTGATCGGTTCATAATCCGGTTGGACCAGTTCAAATGCGGCTTGATCTCGTTCATCTTGTTGGCGTATTGGCTCTTCATCACGCCGTAATCGCCTTGACTGTTCGCGATAATGCTCGCCGCATCGCAATATTCCTCATGAGTAACGACGTACATCGCTTGTACCGGCTGAAGGTGCGTCGGATGAATAATCGTTTTGCCAATAATGCCGTTCTCCTTGTCGTACGCCACCTCGCGAATAAGTCCGTCCACAGATCTGTCCAGATAAGACATGCGCAGCTTCAGTCCGTCCTTGCCCATCGCCTCTTGGAACGGAGTCATTCGCAGTTGAGGCTTAAGCACGCGATCGCTTCGGAAATACTCCCATACCGGTCCGGAAATCACGAAGCCGTCCTCCTGCCGTCCGAACATATTGATAATATCCGTCACGCAATCGCGAATGACGCCGATATCGTAGATCGTCATGTCGGGATTGCGCCGCAATCCGAAAATGCTGGAGAAGTCGGTCGCTCCGATTCTCACATTTAGCACGTAGGGCTGATATCGCTTCAGCAATGCTTGGATGTCGAGCAGTACGGGCACCCGGCTTTCCCGGTAAATCACTTCCGCCGTCTCCATAATCGGCATGCCGTACAGCGTCGGCGCATTCGGTCCCGCGCTGCGATTATGCTCCTCCAGTATGCGGAAATAGGCTTCTCCCGTGTCGGCTGCGAACTTCGGAAAGGCAAAACCCGTCAACAAATGCAGTCGTCCCTCAAGCCGGCTCAGCAGACGCTGCAGCTGCTCCGCGGAGCGAACCCGAACGAAGATCAGCGGAAGCGCGGACGGCTTAAGCTCGCCTTCGATCATATACCAATACAGCCTGTCCAACGTCTCATACAGATTTTTCTCGGCCGAGTCGACTTGGCTGTCCGCCACCGCATCCTCCAAATCGATGACCAGAGACACAAGTCCCGCAATTTTCTTATTTACGATGTCTTCCGCGATCCGGGAACGAGTCGCCGGCATATACAACGCGGCCCCTACCGCATAAGCCAAAGTTTCCCTGTCGTTACGATTGCTGAATTCCCCCGGAGAATAAAGAAATACATCTTTCTCCTGCTCCGGGGACAGATAGTCGAAATAACGCAAGGGGCTCACCTCCTCCAAACCTCTAAATCTCTATACCTTCAAAATACTTCCAAATCCATCCTTAAAAAATATCCCCCACGCTCACATGAGGGATATTTCCAAGAAACTGCGACTGCAATCGGTTCAATTAGGACTTGGCGGAAGATTTGGATGCTTCGGCTTTTTTCCTCATGGAACTGAAAATCATCGTACCGACGAAAATTGCGATCAATATGGAGAAGAACACAGCATGCGATACATGGAAGCCGAACGCTCCGGCGATCATCTTCGCTCCGATGACGACAATCAGGATAAATGCCGCTTTTTCCAGCTCCGGGAACTTCTCGATCAGTCTCAAGAACACTTGGGCAACTCCGCGCATCATCAGTACGCCGAGAATACCGCCCAGGAACAGTACCCATACTTCTTCGCTGACTCCGAAAGCGGCCAGAACGCTGTCGATACTGAAGGCGATATCCATCATTTCGACGGCCAGCACCGTACGCCAGAAGCCCATTCCTTTGTTCTCTACTTCGTTCTCTTCCTCGGCGGCTTTTTTGCCGATGTACGGAATCAGCGGAACTCCGCCTACGCGAGCCATCTTGAACTCCAGATCGAACAAATTGCTTAGCGCAATCCAGAGCAAGTATAGACCTCCGGCGACCTTGATCCAGGTAATCTTGACGAGATAGGTCCCGATTCCGATCGCCAGGAAGCGAAAGATGTACGCGCCGATAATTCCGTAGAACAGCGCCTTCTTCTGCTGCTCCTTAGGAAGATGGCGAACCATAACTGCGAGCACAAGCGCATTGTCCGCGGACAACAAGCCCTCGAGAACGATCAGCGTGCCGATAATTCCCCATGTCGATGGCATCGACAATACCTCGCCGATATGCTGCCAATCGAAAAAGCTCGCGAAGTTGTCAATAAAGCTTTGCAAAAAATCCATGATGGCCCTCCTGCCGGTGTCTAACTCCGTTACTGATGAGCTGCGACGAAATGATGTCGCACTTCATTACGTCGCAGTCTCGCAAATCGATCGATTACTTGCTTCCCCTTGTCCAGCGCAATCCCCAATCGTACGCGACGTCCAGCTTCTGCTGATCGTCGAAAAACTGCACGAGCCTCTCGACGCTGAACGTCTGGTCGTTAACGTTGCGAATCATCGCGATCGCGCACAAGCCCTTATTGCTGCCGTACTCGTCCATACGCACGACGATATCCGGACCGCCTGGATACTTGACGGTCACGACGCCGTCCGCCTGCGACCAGTTCGCCACGCCCGAATAAATAAAGGCGAAAATGACGATTCGTTTAATGTCTGCGACTTTGGCTCCGTTGATTCGCAGATTTTCCCCGCCTTCAAGCGCGCCAGTCCGATCGTCTCCGTCAAGCGCCACGTAAGGCGGCCGCTGGAAATCTCCGAAGGCGTTGCCTAACGCTTGGACGCCGCCCTTCGTGCCGTCCTTTAATTCGAAGAGACAGCCCAAATCGAGGTCGATTCCGGATGCCGCTTTGAAGAAGCCTCCGCCGGTTTTCTTGCGGTTCCAGTTGAGATTAACCAGAATTTCGCCCAGCGAACCCGCTTTCTTCTCCAGGTTGATGACGTCGCCCTTCTTCTTCAGCTCGATCTTGTCCAGTCTGACCGGCGAGACCGGCGGAGGAGACGAAGGGGGAGAAGCTTGTCCAACCGGCGGCTTGGCCGGTTCGACTTTCGGCGGCGCGGGCGGAACCGGCGGCGGAGAGGCCGCAGGCGGTTCTTCGCGAACGACGATGCCGAAGCTGCCGCATAGTGAGGCCAATCCGCCCGAATATCCGGAGCCGACGGCATTAAATTTCCATTCGCCGTTATATCTATATAATTCTCCCACGACGATTGCCGTTTCGACGGGAAATTGATTGCCAAGCTCATATCGGAGCAGCTCGTTGCCCGTCGTTTCATCGATGATCCGCAAATAAGCGTCCTTGACGAGGGAGAAATTTTGCCTGCGGGCGTCTCCTTCATAGATCGTCAGGGTGAACGGAATCCGTTCCAATTCCTGCGGAACGCTGCGCAGATCGATACTTACCTGCTCCTGGTCCGTCTGGGATCCGTAGCTCTTCTTCTCCTGTCCGACAATGCGGATTGCGCCGCCTGCTCCCGTCGGATTCGAGTAAAAGATCAAATCGTTGTCCGAACGCACCTTGCCGTTTGCCTGCAATACAAAAACCGAGAAGTCCAAATCTACGCCGGCGCTGGCACCCCAGCCCATTCCGACGACGACCCGCGAAATCGACGTGTTCTTAGTAATGTCCGCTTTCTGGCCTTTAATGATCTTAAGAGACATGCGCTGCGAATCCTCCGTTAGGTAATTACTTGGCGTCCAAGCCGTAGTTGTTGGCGAGAGCGGCCAAGCCTCCGGAGAAGCCCGATCCGACCGCCTGGAATTTCCAATCCGCGCCATGACGATACAGCTCGCATACGACAACCGCCGTTTCGACCGAGAAATCCTCCCCCAGATCGTAACGCAGAATTTCGCTTCCCGTCTGCTCGTCCACCAGCCGTACGAATGCATTCGAAACCTGGCCGAAATTTTGATGACGACGCTCGGCTTCGTGGATCGTTACGGTAATGCCGATACGATGAACATGTTCCGGTATTTTGGTAAAGTCCAGCTTGATCTGCTCGTCGTCGCCTTCGCCCTGGCCGTCGCGGTTGTCCCCGGTGTGAAGGACGGCTCCGCCGTATGCGGACAGGTTATTGTAGAAAACGAAATCCTCGATGCCGTTCGCCTTGCCATTGGCATGGAGCAAGAACGCCGAAGCGTCCAGGTCGAAATCGTCTCCGCCAGTATATTTGTTCGTATCCCAGCCAAGTCCGATAATCGCATTCTTGAGACCCGGGTTTGTTTTCGTCAGATCGATTCTTTGTCCTTTGGATAAGCTGATGGTCATCTTGGAATCCCTCCTATACTTGTACTCCGAAGTCCCGACACAAGCCGGCCAGCCCGTCGCGATACCCGCTTCCTACCGCGCTGAATTTCCACTCTGCGCCATGACGATACAATTCGGCTACGACAACCGCCGTTTCGATCGAGAAATCCTCGCCTAGGTCGTAACGGATCAGTTCCTCGCCGGTTGCTTCGTTAGCTACTCGAGCATACGAATTGGCTACCTGACCGAAGTTCTGATTGCGCGCCGCCGCGTCATGGATCGTAATGCAGAAGGCGACCTTCTGGACTTCAGCCGGTACCTGCCCGAGATCGATCACGACCGATTCGTCGTCCCCGTCGCCTTCGCCGGTTTGATTGTCGCCCGACAATTGGATGGAGCCGTTCGAATTGTTCTTATTGTTGTAGAAAATAAAATCGTTATCCGAATTCACTTTGCCGGAGCCGTTCAGACAAAAAGCCGTAGCGTCGAGATCGAACGCGCTGCCTCCGTCGTACTTGTTCGTATCCCAGCCCAATCCGATTTTGACCTTGGTCAGGCCCGGATTCGTTTTCGTCAAGTCGACCTTCTGGCCTTTGGACAAATTAACCGCCATTGCCGTTATTCCTCCTCTTTAATTGGAAAGGGACCGCGATCCGATTGAACAGCGGTCCCGTTAACCGGGTACTACGGTGTTACATCAAGCCGAAATCTTTAACGAGGCCGGCCAGTCCGTCCTGATAGCCGCTGCCGACCGCGTTGAATTTCCATTCGCCGCTGTGACGATACAGCTCGCCTACGACAACCGCCGTCTCGACCGAGAAGTCTTCGCCCAGATCGTAACGGATCAGCTCCGCTCCCGTATCTTCGTTCACGATGCGAACGAACGCGTTCGTGACTTGTCCGAAGTTCTGGCCGCGCTCGGCCGCTTCGTGGATCGTGATGCAGAAGGAGATTTTCTCCACTTCCGGCGGAACGGTAGCCAGATTGACTTTCACTTGCTCGTCGTCGCCGTCGCCTTCGCCCGTCAGGTTGTCGCCCGTGTGCTCAACAGCTCCGTTCGTGCTCTTCAAATTGTTATAGAAGATGAAATCCTTATCGGAGGCTGCTTTGCCCGCACCGTTCAGCAGAAACGCGGAAGCGTCGAGGTCAAAATCCTTGCCGCCGTCGTATTTATTCGTATCCCAACCGAGACCGATTAGAACTTTCGTAAGACCCGGGTTCGTTTTCGTCAAATCGATTTTTTGACCTTTGGATAAGCTGATAGACATGTGCAATTCCCTCTTTTCTTGGATTTTAAATTTTGGATTTATTATTGATACTCTCTTGCCAGCAAATCGACATGCGCGGCGAAAGAGCCCTCGCCGATGGCGTTGAACTTCCATTCTCCACTGTGGCGGTAGATCTCCCCGACGATCAGAGCCGTCTTGCCTGCGTAGTTGTCGGTCAGGTTGAACCGGATGAGTTCCTGATTGCTCGCCTGATTAAGCACGCGAATGTAAGCGGAGGAAATCATACCGAAATCCTGCTTGCGGTTGACGGCATCGTAGATATTCACGACAAACAGAACTTTGTGAACGTGAGCGGGAACGCGCGCAAGATCGACGGAAATCTGTTCGTCGTCGCCGTCGCCTTCTCCCGTCAGATTGTCGCCGGAGTGAACGACCGAGCCGTCAAGACTTTTCAAGTTGTAGAAGCATACGAGATGCTTGTCCCGAAGCTTGCCGTTCTCGTCGAGCAGCAGTGCGGAAGCGTCGCAGTCGACGTCCACTTTCTTGGTGCCGAAGAAGCCTTTCTTCTCGATCGGATCCCACCCGAGACCAACGGTGATTTTACTTAGCCCGGCGTTCCCTTTCGTGAGATCCACTTTCTGTCCTTTTACAAGCGAAATCGTCATGCCCAGCAGAATCTCCCTTCCATCTCTTTTCGGCTAATACAGTGGCGGGCGGGATTCTATGAATCTCTCATCCCTCAACTACCTACTTTTACGATGAACCGACAAAAAGGTTTCAACCTAGTCAATTATAAACGAAAATATTGCGAGTTTCGATAATCGGAACCTTAAATTAGCGTAAAATCTGGGAGAATAGTCGCATCTGTAACCTTTTGTTCGCGGCCTGCGTCTGAGGCTTTGTTGAATTCGCCTATAACCGGAATTTTTATCGTTCACTATAACTGCCGCAAGGAGACTCCTTACATCATGGTGTTCAGCAGCTTGCTATTTCTGTTTCTATTCTTGCCCGCCGTTCTGCTCCTTTATTACTGCTCCCCCGGAAAAATCCGCAATCTGGTGTTGCTCCTGACAAGCCTTGTGTTCTACGCCTGGGGAGAGCCGGTCTACATCGTCATTATGCTGATCTCCACGTTGACGGACTACGGCTTCGGTCGTCTGTTGGAACGCTCTAGCCTCGGACCGACGCAGCGTAAAGCAGTCGTGGCCGCATCGATTGCCGTTAATCTGGCACTGCTGTCTTATTTCAAATACGCCGACTTTCTAATCGGCAACCTGAACGAATGGCTGGGCACGGATATCCCGCTCACCGAGCTGGCGCTGCCGATCGGCATCTCGTTCTATACGTTCCAGTCGATGTCCTATATCGTGGATATTTACCGCGGAACGGCCAAGGCGCAGCGGAACTGGATCGACTTCGCCACCTTCGTGGCGCTGTTTCCGCAATTGGTCGCGGGGCCGATCGTCCACTACAAGTCGGTGGCCGAGCAGCTTCGCAGCCGCAAGGTCGACGTCGCTCTGTTCGCCGAAGGCGTGCGCCGCTTCGTGACCGGGTTGGCCAAGAAGGTGCTGCTCGCGAATAATATCGGACTACTCTGGCATACGATTTCGGCCGCAGACGCCGGTACGTTGCCCGTGGCGATGGCCTGGCTGGGCATCATCGCCTTTGCGTTTCAGATTTATTTCGACTTCAGCGGATATTCGGACATGGCGATCGGTCTCGGTCTCATGTTCGGCTTTCGTTTCAACGAAAACTTCAACAAACCTTATGCCGCGCAGAGCATCACCGATTTCTGGCGCAGATGGCACATGTCGTTGAGCACCTGGTTCAGAGACTACGTCTACATTCCGCTTGGCGGCAACCGGCTCGGCTTGCGCAAGCAGCTCCGCAACATTCTCATCGTCTGGACGCTGACCGGCATCTGGCACGGCGCCAGTTGGAACTTCCTGCTCTGGGGGCTGTACTTCGGCGTTATTCTGATCTTCGAAAAATGGTTCGGCCTGTCGCTGCTTGGACGATCCCCCCGCTGGGTTCGCCATCTGTATGCCGCCGTGCTTATTCTCGTCGGCTGGGTATTATTCGCATTCGAAGAGCTGCCGAAGGCGGGACAGTATTTGCTCGCCATGTTCGGCTTGACCGGACAGCCTCTGTGGAGCGACGAGACGATGTATTTCGCTTATACGAACGCTCTCCTGCTGGTCGTGCTGGCGATTGCCTCGCTGCCTTACGGCAGGCTGCGGCAGCAGCTCGCCGGCGGTTTGGGCGGAGTCGGCTCTGTGCTGAATCTGGCCTGGTGCGGGGCGCTGTTCCTGCTGTCGGTAGCCTATTTGGTCGACGCGACCTTTAATCCTTTCCTGTATTTCCGCTTCTAATACAAGTTTTTTAAATGAAGGAGGCTGTTAATCATGAAGCGGATCACCGACCGTCTGCTGATCGGATCGTTCGCCGCCACGCTGTTCCTCCTGTCCGGCGCTTTCCTCGCTCGACCCGTCGAATCCTTTTCCGAGCTGGAAAACCGCTATTTGCAGAAAATGCCCCGTCTGACCTGGGACAATCTGCTATCCAAAAAATTTGCGGACGAGGCCGAGAGCTTCGTCACGGATCATTTTCCGCTCAGGGCGGATTGGATCGGCGTCAAGTCGGCGGCAGAGCGCTTAAGGCTGCAGCAGGAAAACAACAGCATTTACAAAGGCAAGGACGGATACCTGTTCGAGAAGTTTCCCGAGCCTAATTACGAGAAGGTCAAGAGCTACGTCGAAGCGGTGAAACGACTGGCCGAGAAGCATCCGGATGCCAATATTTCCTTCCTGCTGGCTCCGACCTCCATCGGGATGTACCCGGAGCGTCTGCCTTGGAAAGCGCCCAACTATCCGCAGGAGAAGGTGAACGAATACGTTGGCTCGCTTCTCGGCGACAGCGCGGACTATTTGAACGGCTTCGATTTTCTGCGGCCGCATGCCGCGGAATCGATCTATTATCGGACGGATCACCACTGGACAACCCTTGGCGCTTATTACGCCTATGTCGCCTATGCCGAGCAAATGGGTTGGACGGCTGCCGGGCTGGATGAATTTCAAATCGAGAACGTCAGCGACACTTTTCTGGGCAGCTTCCACACGCGCGGACAGTTCGGCGGTTTGAAGCCGGATGTCATCCAGAAGTTTACGTCCTTGCATCCGGTCGATTCCAAAATGCACGTTGTCGACGACAATACGGATTACGACAGCTTGTATGCGGAACAGTTTCTGGCGAAGAAGGATCAGTACCCGTATTTTCTCGGAGGCGTCCACGCCTTGTCCACCATTACGAGCAAGCTCGATGCGGATCAGGCGGACCTCGATAAGCTGCTCATTGTCAAAGACTCCTACGCTCATAGCCTAATTCCATTCTTGACCAAACATGTCGCAGAGATTCATGTGATCGATATCCGCTTCTATAACGGCAGCATCGCCGGCTATATGGAGGAGAACGGAATCGACAACTCGCTTCTGCTGTTCAATACGGCTACCTTCGCCGACAACGGCGCGATTTTGAAGCTTGCCCGCTAAGCGGCGCAGACTTCCGCAACTTGCTGCAACTTTCAAGCGGACAGGCGCGTCAGTAAAGCTGACCTACTAGAAACCAACATCAAGGAGAGTACTGACCATGAAGAAAAGCGCTATGTCATTTCTGTTAATTACCGCATTGCTAGGAAGCCTGCTGACCGCTTGCTCCGGCAACGCCGATAAAAACAATATCACGCCGACCGCCACCAGCTCGCCGACAGCCAGCGAAAGCGTAAGCCCGAGCCCTGAATCCAGTCCGAGCGCGAGTCCGGAATCCAGCCCGAGCGAGCAGCCCGAAGCTAGCCCGAGCGAATCTGCGCAGCCGGATAAGAAGCCTCAGCCTAGTCCGAGTCCGAGCGAATCCGCTAAGCCGGATAAGAAGCCTCAACCTAGCCCGAGTCCGAGCGAATCCGCTAAGCCGGATAAGAAGCCTCAGCCTAGCCCGAGTCCGAGCGAATCCGCTAAGCCGGATAAGAAGCCCGAGCCAAGCGAGAAGCCGAAGTCGCTGTCTTCCGGCGACATTGTAGACTTCATGCTGGAGCAGGTGGAGCAGCCCGTGTCGCTCGACATGAGCGCCGAACAGATGGAAGAAGCCTACGGCATCGATCCGGACATTCTTGAGAATTTTGCGGTTCGGGCGCCTTTCGTCAATATAAAGTCGAATGAGCTCGCCTTATTTAAAGTAAAGAAAACCAAAGACGCGGCCGCCGTCAAGAAAGGCATAGAGAAGCGCGCGGGAGATATTCAGAAGTCGTTCGAAAGCTATTTGCCCGACCAGTACGAAAACTCCAAAAACTACCGGGTCGTGACGCAAGGCAACTATGTGTTGTTCATCATCTCGGAAAGTGCGGACGATCTGGAGAAAGCATTTAAGGGCGCTTTGGCTCAGAAGTAACGAGATCCCGTTTCCTCTATTTGAGGCAGCACCCAACTTGTACGATTTATCATACAAATCCGGCGCCCCGACCTCTCCAATTCCGTATTTTGTATGATCTTTCTTACAAAATGGACTCACGGCCCTACAAATTAGCGATATTTGTATGATTTATAGTACAAAACGAAGAGGCTGTCTCATAAGCAGAGTTGCATGATGATCGATAATCAAAGAAGGTGTATATACCTCCTGTAGATTGCCTCATACGCTCCTGAAATCACCGATTAACGGGTTTACCTATTCCATTTCAGGAGCGTATAGCATCGGAGGGAGGTATATACACCTTCACCTTGTTCATCGATTATCTTTCAGAGCAACTTTGGTGGCTTATGGGACAGCCTCTTGAAAGTAACAAGCATACGATTATTTTATTCACTCCCCCTCGCTAACTGCCTCCCTTTTCTCAAAAGCCAGAATAAAGCCGTACCAGACGAAAACCGCGTATTGCAGAGGAAACAAATACTTCGTTATCGAATCGTAGGGAAGAAAAATCAGGATGACCGATACGAGCGTTGCGATGGCCGGTCCCTTCGGCAGCACCTTGGCGCGCAGCATGGAGACGCCCATCAGAATGGAACCGAACAGGATCAGCGGCATCAGAAGAATCATAAAGAAAAATCCCGGCCCTTCCGAACCGATTCGCATAACTAAATCCGACGCCTGCTTCAGCTGCTCCTCGTTCGCGACGCCGTCGAACAGGACAGGGTAATTGAAAATCTGAATCGGCGCATGCAGAAGGTCGAGGACGACAAATGCAAATATCATGCCGAAGCTGACCCACCCCCACCACTTAAGCGCGGCCGCTTGCCGCAAATACAGACCGACAAACCCCATCAGAAACATCGTGAACGATACGAGAAGTCCGATATGCGTCCAAACCGCCACATCGACGAAGTAGTCCATTTGCTGCAAACTCGCCGGAATATCCTCCAGGTGAACGTACTGAATTCCGATCGTCAGCAGACCGGAGAGCAGCAGCATCCAGCCGCTGAACCGGTAAAAACCGTAAGGCACGTATGACATTCCCGTTCAACACTCCTCTTTAATAGTGGAATTGCTTCCTTCCAATTGTCATCTTAAAATCCCTTTTATCCTGCGCACAAGGCCCGCGTTCCTGGTTCGGCCGGGAACTTCGCGGGAACGTTTTTCCCCGTGCCGCCGGGAATTTCCTATGCTATACTTTTCTTGAAATTCACCCGGAAAGGAAGCTCTGACATGCGCTTTCTGCATACGGCAAAAGCGCAATTCAGCCTCAAGGCGGGGCTGCACGCGCTTTGGTGGACGGTCGTTGCCGCTTCGTTCATCGTATCGCTCGACAGCTATATGCGAGGTTGGGGGTTTTACGATGCCGCATGCGGCGGCAGCATCTGCAACTACTTCTTCTATATGAACGAGCCTCAGCTTTCCCAGCTTGCAAGCATCGGAATCACTCCCGTTCTGTACAGCGGCGTTACTGTCGCTTTGCTGGCGCTGCATAACTTGTCCTCCTGGGCTATCGGCTTGCTTCTTTACCGGTATGGCTGGAAGGATCCCTTCTGCGTGACGGCTTCTTTACTGCTCATCGCGGTCGGCATCTACTTCAATGCAGACACAACTACCGGCGATTTCTTCGTGGTGAACATGCTTTATTCTGTGCTAAATGTAATTGGCAGCATCTACGTCGTTTTCCTGTTTCTGATTCCCGACGGTCGCTTCGTTCCTCGCTGGACGGTCATTCCCGCTGCCCTCTATCTCGTCGAAAGCGTCGTCCGCCTCTTTCCGCTGATCCATCCGTATTTGGATTGGCCGTACTGGCTGCATCACGTCTGTTTTTTGTCCCTGAACATTCTCGTTCTTTATGCGCAAGCGAAGCGCTACGCCAAGGAAGCCTCTCCGGAGAAGCGCCGCCAGCTTCGCTGGTTACTGATGGGATTAAGCTTATATAGCGTTGTGAGCCTGCTGATTCCTCTCCCGCTGTTTAACGAGCACGGCATATGGCGTTTAATCGTCCAAAACATCATGTACGCAAGCCTGCTGATTCTTCCCTTCTCCGTCGGCGTTATCGTGCTGGAAGCCCGGATACGCCATATGTCCGCCGCCTTCAACCGGACGATGGTGTACCTCGTGCTGAGCGTTTTTGGAGTCATGGCCTATGTCCTCATCGTCGGGACGTTGGGGGTGCTCGTACAAGGCGAGACTCAAACGTTCGTCGCGCTGCTCGCAACCGGGCTGATCGCCGTCATGTTCCATCCGCTCCGGGAGCTGGTGCAGAGGGAGGCGAACCGCCTCGTCTACGGGGAACGGGAAGATCCGTATGCGGTGCTGTCCAAGCTGACGGAGCAATTGGAGACTTCGCTTACGCATCGTTCCCTGCTGCCTGCCGTCGTCGCCAAAATCGCTTCCGCCCTACGACTCCCTTTCGTCGCCATCGACGTATACGGTTCCGAGAGCATTGAGCGGCTTGCCGCCTGTGGCGAACCTGGACCGCATACCAGCACCCTCGAACTGGAGGTAAGGGGAGTGCCGGTCGGTCGGCTCGTGCTTGGCGTGGAGCGGCTTCAGAATGCGATTCCGCCCGACAAGCGCTTTTTGGCCGACGATCTGGTCCGACAAGTAAGCATTGCGGTACAGACGGTTCGCTTGACCGGCGATCTTCAGCGTTCGAGGGAACGTCTGATCACCGCTCGGGAAGAAGAACGCCGACGACTGCGGCGGGACCTGCACGACGGCCTCGGCTCCTCGCTCGCCACCATGGCGCTTCGGCTGGAGGATACGGTTCAGAGCCAGGAAGAGCTTCCGGAGCGTTCGCGCAAGGCGCTGGAGACCATTCAATTGCAAATGCGGGAATCGATCGCCGATATTCGGCGGCTTGTCTACTCGCTCCGCCCTCCCGCTCTGGATGAGTTCGGATTTGCGTTTGCTTTGAAGGAGCTGATCCTGCAGTACGAGACTTCGTCTCTTCAAATTGTGCTGGAAGGGGCGGAGAGGGAAATGGATTTATCGGCGGCGGCCGAGGTCGCGGTTTATCGGATCGTACAGGAGTCGCTTACGAACGTTGCCCGGCATGCTCAGGCAAGCCGCTGCCTGATCCGGCTTTGGAAGGAAGAGGGGCATCTGAACATTCAAATTGCCGACAATGGCCGCGGAGTGCCCGCCGACTTGACGCCCGGCGTGGGCGTCCGTTCGATCCGGGAACGCGCCGAGGAGCTTGGAGGCACGATGGCGCTGCATTCGGTGTCAGGTCAGGGCACGGACATACGCGTTCGCCTGCCCGTAGAGGAGAGGAGAAAAAAAGATGACAATTACGGAGAAGGATCGTTTACGAATTTTGCTGGCTGACGATCACCCCATGTTTTGCGAAGGGCTGGTGTCGATTCTTCAGTCCGAGGAGACTTTCGAGGTCATCGGACAGGCTTCCAACGGAATCGAGGTCGTTCGAATGGCGGAGGAGCTGCAGCCGGATGTGATCTTGATGGATGTGAATATGCCGGGCAAAAACGGCATCGAAGCGACCCGGGACATTATTCTGACCTCCCCCCATATCGGCGTGCTGATCCTGACCATGTTCGAGGACGATTCGTCCGTCTTCTCGGCGATGAGGGCCGGCGCGCGAGGTTATCTGCTTAAGGGCGCGCAAAAAAAGGAGATCGTCCGGGCCATTAACGTAGTCGGGAGCGGCGAGGCGATCTTCAGCGCGGTTATCGCTCGCAAGATGATGTTTTATTTCGACGCCGTGTTGAAAAGGACCAGCGGCAACGTGCTGTTCCCTCAGTTGGCGACGCGCGAACGCGAGGTGCTCGAATGGATCGCCCGCGATATGAGCAATGCGGACATCTCCCGTCTTATGGGCCTGTCGCTCAAAACCATTCGCAACCACGTATCCAACATCCTAAGCAAGCTGCACGCGGCCGATCGGACCCATGCGATCATGCTCGCGCGCGAGGCCGGGATGGGCGGAAACGATTGATTCCGCGCTTCTCGTCACATTTCCGCCCCGACTGGCGTTGCGATCGAGATCGTTACCGTCGTCCCGACAAACTCCTCGCTGTCGATGGTAAACTCAAGCCGCTCGCCGTAGTAAATCTGCAAGCGCTGATAGACGTTAGCCAAGCCGACGCCGCTGGACCGCCCCGATGAGCCGGATTCGGGCTGAGATGCCGGAGCCTTTGACGGTGTTGCCTTTGACGGTGTTGCCTCCGGCGATGCCGCCACTGGCGATGCCGCTTTTGACGGTGCTGCCTCTGGCGGTATTGCCGCTGAAGATGCGGCTTCCCCCGACAGAGCTTGCCGTACCTTCAGCAGGTCCTCTTCGCTCATCCCGATTCCGTTGTCGGCCACCGACAGTACAAACCGGCCCTCTGTCATCTGCGCGCGGATCGCGATCTCTCCGCCTCCGTACAGCTCTTCGATGCCGTGCTGGAGCGCGTTCTCGATAATCGGCTGCAGCACGAACTTCAGAATCGGCTCCTTCATCGCGGATTCGTCCAACTGCCAGAGAACGGTGAATTTGTTCTGGAATCGCAGCTCCTGGATCGTCAAATAATTTCGGGCGTGCTCGATCTCATCGGACAAGGGCACGACTTCGCTGCCTTTATTAATCGTGAATCTGAAAATTTTGGCCAGCGAATTGACCATCGTACCCACCTCCGCCGCTCCGTACTGCCGCGCTCTCATATTGATCGCCTCCAGCGTGTTGTACAGAAAATGCGGGTTGATCTGCTGCTGCAGCATGCCAAGCTCGGCCTTCATTTTCGACGTAACCAGATCCTTCTCCCTTAGCTGCTTGTTGACGTTATCCTCCATCAGCCGCCGAATCTGCCGGATCATCCGGTTAAAGCTCTCCACGAGCCGCCCAATTTCGTCTCGCGACCCGGGAGCCTCATCCTCCTGCGCATCCGGCATGCTTTCCTCTTTCTCCACCGCCGACGTTAATCTTTCGATCGGCTTGACGAGCAGCAGCGATACGTTCCACACGGCCGCGAGAATAATCAGAATGAGCAGAACGATAAGCAGAATAAAGCGGTGCAGCATGTCGTCGATCATCAAATACATATCGTCGATCGTTCTGAAAATATAGGCGGTCCACCCCTCGTCCCCGATCGGGCGGGAGACGATAACCTGATTGCTTCCTTCGACCTTCTCGATCAGCGCGCTCCCGGCTTTCCCCTGATCGCCGCGCCATTGAGCGAAAGCTTCTTCCTTGAACCCTTGTGCCGACGCATTCGAATAGACGAAATCCCCGGAGCCGTCAAGCATAACGAAGCTCATCTTTCGATCGGAAGCGACCGACGAGAACGCCTCTTCCTTGAGCACAACCTGCAGATAGGCTTCGATTGTTTTCCCCGTGGAAGGCGAAGGCAGCGACAGCTTCTTGATCAGCATCAGCGAAGGGTGTCCGTATACGTCTTTCAATCCGGTAATCCACACCGTCTGCTCCGGCTGAAGCTCGGACAACAGATCGGGATCGATGGAGCTCAGCTTAAACAGCGTTAAATTGTTAAAGAAAGCCGACGAATAGCGTGCCGAGCCTCCCGCGTCGTACAAGACGAAATAGGACAGATCGCCAAGCCCCGGATAGCTGGCCACGGTGAAGTCGTCGATATTTTCCATGAACGTGTAAGGTGAAAGCAGATTGGTCAAGCGGCTGTCCGTAGACAATCGGTTCGTCAGGCCCTCGTAGCCGTCCATCCGGTCCCTGAGCTCCACGACGAGATGGTTGGAGGAATCGACCGACAAATCCACGGCTTTATCGAACACATAGTTGTACATAAGATAGAGATGCATGCCGACAGCCGTCAACACCGGGATCAGTACCGACGTCAGCAGCATAAGCAGCACCTTGCTCCGAATGGACAGCCTGGAAAACCGGGTTCCGGAAAAACGCTCCTCGGGAATGCGCTCCAGGTCGAGCTCGTTTTCCTTCTTCCAGACGACCCTGGCAAGCATCCGGAAAGGATACATGATCAGGTTGGAGAACTTGAGGGAAATCAGGAAACAAACGAGCAGCGTGCCCAAGAAAAAGCCGACATAGATTTTGGAGAAGCTTGGTCCCCACAACGTGCTGTTTCTCTCCCGCTCGAAAAAAGCGATGTGAAAATCATATGGAGAGACAGCCTGCGTTCTTACCTGGTACAGCCCGTCGATCTGCTGCTCCCATTGCCGCAAGCCGTTCTCGATCCGCTGCGCGGCGGCGGCCAGCGCTTCCTCGCTCGGCAGATTGGACCAGAGCGTCTGCCGATTCTGATCGAACACGCCCACGTATCCGCTCCATATGCCCGAGGAGGGCAGCTCGGCGGCAAATATCCGCTCGTCAAGCACGATCACGGATAATACGTTTAAGTAGTTAACTCCGTTGTTAATGATCAGATGCCCCTCGACGCCTGCGAAAAATCGATTAAGTCGCTGCCACGAATCGTCGGGGATACTCCCTTTCTTATCCTTCAGAACGTCCGTGAACATGCCCTTGGGAATGAAGGTCGGCATACTGTAATACCGGGTGAACGAATCCAGCAAGCCCGCGCTCCGCATCTCGTCGATCCATGGGATATGCTCGTCGGGGAGCAAACGGTTCGTCGCGAACGACTTGCCGAAATTCTTCTGGTTCAAGTTATCCCCGATAAAATAAATCCGATCCACCAGCCCCTGCGGCAGATGAAGCTGTTCCAATCTGGAGTCCAGCTCCCTCCGAGCCGTCGCTTCTTCCTCAGACGAACGCAGATTCAGGAACGACCGCGCGTATTTCGTAAAATCCGAAGATTCGATCTGCAGCGCCAAGGAGTTCATCTCGCTCAGCTTGGCGACGATTCGGCTCTCGACGTGCCGGGACAGGTTCTGCTCGGAGGCGCTCTGGATTTCCGTGCCGACATCTCTCGTATTCCAATAGCTGATCCCGATCAGAATCGCTTCGGACAGCATGGCAAGCAAAAACGCAATCAGCACAAGGCGATTGCGATAATAACGGAACCTCATGGCCTACCGCCCCCCGGACTCCGCTTGATAGAAGGCGTTGCGGTATTCGACCGGAGATTGCTTGGCATATTTCTTGAACACCAGCGTGAAATAGCGGGGGTTCTCGTAGCCGACCCTTTCGCCGATTTCGTGTATTTTGTAATTCGTCTGCTTTAACAGCGACTTGGCTTTCTCGATTCGATACAAAATCAAATAATCGATATATTTCTGCCCGGTCATTTCCTTGAACAGGAAGCTCAAGTAGCTCGCGTTCAGATGAACGTGCCGGGCTACGTCGTCCAAAGTAATGGTCCGATCATAATTTTCCTCGACAAAGCGCTTCGCTTCTTCGATGAGACGGTGCCCGTTCTCCCGTTCAAGCTCCCCGCCAATCGTTTCCTCACGGGCTTCCGACGCAGCCTGCTCCTCCTCTTCGCGAGCGGACGGCGCGTGAAACAACGCTCCCGCTTCCCGATAAGAAAGTCGGATACGCCCCGGACCGGCCACGGTTGGTCCCATCACGTAAGACATATGCGATTTCAACAGCCCCCGGAACCGCTTCAGTCCCAGCACGATTCGCTCCATTCGCGCTCGCAAATGCTCCGGGCTCCGCTTAAGCTCCGCAACCTCGTCCGGATTCGTTAAAATCAAAGAAATTTGCCCCTTGTCATCGACCTCGTGATAGCCCATGCCCTGTTCGTCCCATAGATCCTGCATCAGGTTGTCGAGCGTGAAGAGAATCAGGTTCCATTCCTTATCCCCTACTCCCCTGGGCCGGTCGGGATAGGAGTCGAGACGAAGCAGGCACACTGCGTATTCTCCGTTCTCCTCCAGCATCACTTCGGAAAAGGCGCTCTCCAGCTCGATTGCCTCGTCGGTCATCGCCCGTTGAAGCAGGTCGCGAAGAAATTTTCGACGCAGGTGATGCGCAGACAGCTTCGCTTTGCGTTCGAGCACAGCGGCTCGCTCCTGCACGTCTTTCTCCCGATCGATCAGACGCGCCGCTTCAGCCAGAGCCTTCTCGTACTCTTCGAAATCGAGCGGCTTGAGCAAATAATCAAGCGCCCCGTGTTTCATGCACTTCTTGGCGTATTCGAAATCGTCGTAGCCCGATAACACGATGATTTTAATATGCGGGTATCGCGCTGCGACCTTCTCCGCCAATTCGAGTCCGTCCATGAGGGGCATGCGAATGTCCGTCACGAGAATATCCGCCGGAGCGAGCTCGAGCGCCTTCAGAGCGAACAGCCCGTTCTCGCAATCGTCGGACACTTCGATTCCGAACGCGGAATAATCGAAGCTCCTCAGCCCCTGCCTGATCTCATATTCGTCGTCGACGATCATCAGTTTCAATTTCTCGTTGGCCATTCGCGATCCCCTCAGTCTCTGCTAGATGTTGGCTTTATTATAGGGAACTTACGGACGAACGATCAAGCTCAGCTCGCGAACGAAATCGTTCGTCCGGAAGTTCGCCTCCTCCATCGTTTCGAGCTGCCGTCCTCCCGCATACAGTCCTTCGATCCGGACATTCTCGATAAGATGCTCCGCGTCCGAGCCGTGGAACAGAGAAGGCACGCCTTCGGGAATACGAATATCGCGAAAGACGATGTCGCGAATTCGCCCCGGCTCTTGATCGACCGACCAGCGGTCCTTAAAGATCAGACATGCCATCGCATATTGACGCTCGTCCTCGATGCGCATGTTCTCAAAGCGTACGCCGCTGATCGTTCCGGAATCTCCGACGATAATGCACAGAGAGCCAAGCTCCTCCGTCCAGGTCGGCAGACTACGAACGATGTCGCAATCCTCGAAGACGATGTTCCGGATGTCCGTGCGCGTCTCCCCGGTAATGCCGAAGCAGCGTACCTTATCGTTCCATACGACGCAGCGGCGTACCGTAATGTCCTGCCCACCGATCGCCGGAGGCGCGGCCATCGCTTTGACGACAACGGCGTCGTCACCGGTGCGGATCAAGCAATCCTCCACCGTTACCCGCCGGCTGTTGACGATATCGATTCCGTCGCTATTTTCTCGGTAGCCGAACAGCGTCAGATCCTTGATCGTGCAGTCGCTCGACTTCGCCAGATGCACCGTCCAATGCGAGGTGCCGACCATCGTCAGTCCTTCGACCTGCACGTTGCGGCTATTCGCAATCAGCATCGCTTTGCGGGCGTGCCAGTCGAGCATGGACAGATCGAGGATTCCCCGTCCGAGAATCCGGACGTCCTCCGCCCCGTCCGCAACGATAAAATCCTCATATACTTTTTGCTTCGCCCAGTCGCTCGGGTCGATCGGAGGCTCGTCTTCCGGAACATATGCCCTCAGCACCGCGCCGCCCGCAATATAGAGAGTTTGGCCTTTTGTCAGCTTAAGCTTGTCGACCTTGTGCAGCCCCGGACCGTAATAGAGCACGCCCGCATCGCCCGGTTTAGGGATGTCCCGCTCCGGCGCATGAACTGTAAGGAACAACGGTCGTTCGAGATTCCCGTTCGTTTGCACGATCAACTTGCAAGGTCCGTTAATGGGAATCCGCACGCTCCGATCCTCCGCGACTTCGGGAACGATCCCCCGCGATAACGGATGAACCGATGCGCTGCTTACCCCCTCGGAACAGTGCGCTGCCAACGTAACCTCCCCGGGACCGGACATATACTCGAAGGAGGCAAACGATGCCGGACCTCCGCTCGTCACCGGAGCCGCGTATACCGGGATTTCTCGCCCGCCGACAGTAATCCGCCAATCTCGGGACAGCACGAGACCTTCCGGATCGGCGGCGAACGCATCTTCTCCCTGACGCCTTAATCTTTGCTCGTCGACCGCGTACCCGATTCCTTCCGGGGCGGGATAAATTCGGATCCGGGCGGAGCCGATTTCGTAAACATTGGGATCTTGCATCATCGTTCCTCTCCTCGTCGCGCTTTTGCGCATCTTACTCGCGGCAAAACCATTCCCTTTCTCCATTCCATTGGGTTATCTCTTTGAGGTATCTTTGGTTCAACTTATATTATTTGACTGTTAAATCCTTGGCGTATTCGTTGATCGTAAAATGCGGGTCCTGCGTCGACTTGACTTTCTCCCCGTTCATAACAATGTTGTCGAAGACCACGTCCGAAATAATACGATCGTCGCTCCAGCCTGCAACCTTGATCTCGTTCGTACCGTCTGAATAGGAGGTAATGTTTTTGTAGCGAATTCCGCTCATCGCTCCCGGCCATGCCCAGTTGCCCTGAATCGCGCCGAAGTAGAACGAGGTGTCCATCTGCAAATTGATGAGCCGTTTCGCTTTCTCTACCCGGATATTCTCGAATGAGATGTCCTTGAACTCGGTGCCGTGGAGGGCGAAAATATTGATCGCGGAACGGTCCGGCAGCACATCCGGATGATCGCGGTCGTCGTAATTGTAAAGAACGTCGATGTTATCGAACTTAATATTTTTGAAATAGGCGGCGACCGTCTCCGCCCCGATTCCGATCGCATTGTTGGCGTCCGCCCATAGCTGGGAGTTCCGGTATGCGATGTTATAGACGGGAGGCGCCTTCGCCGGGTCCTCTTCCTGAGACATCCCCTTGATCGCGACAGCGTCGTCCGCGGAACGAATAAAGACCCCGTCGAACACGATGTCGTGGCTGCTCACAATATTGAAGCCGTCCGAGCTGGCGAAGCGCGGGCTTACCGCTTTGTAATTCAGAACGTTCAAGTCGCTGCTGCCGTACATGGACGAGGTCCAGCTGTTCGTATCCCGGTTGACGATGATGTCCCGGATCGTGGAATGCGTTACGCGGCTTAACGCGAGCGCGATATCGTCGTATTCGTCGTGGCTTCTGTAATCGTTCAGCAGAATGCCTCTGCCCCTTACGGTTACGTTGGTTGCGTCGTCCGCCCGAAAACGACCGCGAACGACCGCTCCTCCGCTAATATAGAGCGTCTGATTGGAAGTAATCTTCGTCGGAACCGAGCCGTACTCGCCCAAGTCGTGGAAACCCGGCTCGAAGAAAAGCACGTTCGGGTCGTTCGCATCCGGAATGTCCGTCTCCGGCGCTTGCGCGAACAGATGCAGCGCTTTGCCCTGATAGTTGCCGTCCAAGACGAGCGTAACGTTAGCCGGGCCGTTCAGCTTAAACGTAATGGCATTGCCGCTGCGCTCGCCGCGTATCCCCAACGATCGCGGAACGAGCTCGAAAGTCTGATAATCGAAATTCGGCGTGATCGTAATCGTGCTGGCTCCCGGCATATCGAAGTATCCGTAGGAAACCGGCTGATTCCAGCTGTTGCTGCCGGCGTTGTAGAGATCGATCGCGGTTTCTCCAGCCTTCACCGCGAAATCCTCCGATCGGTAATTGACGGGCAAATCCTCCGGCGCGGGATACGCAATAACGGGCTTCTCTTCGACTTCCGGCGTTGCGGTGCTAGCCGAACAGCCGTAAAGCATCTGCGCGCAGGCTAGAAGCAGCACGGCATACAGTAGCGTTTTCCTGATCATTCTCGTTCACCCCTTAATCGCGGAAGATACGACCCCTTCCACCAGATAGCGCTGTCCGAGGAAGAAGACGACGATAATCGGCAGCACGAACAAAATGAGCCCGGCGCTTTGCACCTGCGTCAGCGTAATGTCTTTCTGGCCGGGGAATACGTAACCGATCGAGAACAGCGCCGTCGCAAGCGGATACTTGTCGTTCTGCAGAAACATAAACGGCGTAATGTAGTCGTTGCCCCACGAGCCGTTGAAGGAGAGAATCGCGACGGTAGCGATGACGGGCAGCGAAATCGGCAGGAAGATGTTCCAGAAAATCCGGTACGTCGAGCAGCCGTCGATCGTCGCCGCTTCCTCCAGATCCTTCGGAAAGGTCGCGAAAAACTGCCGGTATAGAAAAATGCTGAACGCGCTGCCGCCAAGAGCCCAGAAAAACCACGGCCAGAACGTGTTGATAAAGCCGATCTTAAAGAAGATGACGTACGTCGGAATCTGCGTCACAATTGCCGGCAGCATCATGGTCGAGAGCATCAGCAGGAACAGCACGTTTTTCCCCGGAGCCCTCAGACGGGCAAAGCCGAAGCCTACGAAGGCGCTTGTCAGCGTCGGAATGAGGACGGAGATCGCCGTGATGATGATGGAATTTCTCGCAAAGTTCCAGTAGTCGATCAGCGTTACCGCGTACTTGTAATTTTCCAAGCGAAAGCTGGTCGGCCAGAAGGTCGAAGCCGATCCGACCGTCTGCACCGAGTTGGTCAGCAGCCAATAGAGGGGCACGACGAACAGAATGGACAGCGCAACAAGCAGCGTATAGATGACAATTCGGAACGGCTTGTTCCGAGCGCCTGCATTCACCATCTTATCTTCCCTCCTGATCGACTTCGTAGAATACCCATAGTTTGCTTGTCGAGAAGACGATCACTGTCAGTACCAAGATCATAATAAACAGAACCCATAACAGAGCAAGTCCGTAGCCGAAACGGCCGTAAGCGAATATCTGCTGAAAGGCGTGAACCGAGTACACGTAGTTCGGTCGAATCGGAAGAGACAGCAAGCTGTTGGAGTTGGCCGCAAGCAGAATCGGCTGCACGAAGATTTGCAGCGAGCCGATAATGTTCATAATAAATTGGAAGAAGAGCACCGGCGTCACGAGCGGAACCGTAATTTTGACGAAGCGCTGCAGCGCAGTGGCTCCGTCGATCGCCGCAGCCTCGTACAAATCTTTGGAGACTCCTTTTAAACCGGCCAAGTAGATGAGAATTCCGCCTCCGACTCCCCACAACAGCATGATAAGAAGCGGTACCATCGCATAATCGTAGCCGAGCCAATCGACCGGCTGCAGTCCCAAACTTTCCAGCGCGTTGTTCACGACGCCGTCGTCCACGAATAGCGATCTCCACATCGTGCCTACCGCGACGACGGGAATAATCGAAGGAATAAAGAACAGCGTACGGTAAAGGCCGATATTTTTAATATTTTGATTTAGCAGCACGGCCAGCAAAAACCCCAGAATGGTGCTTAATGGAACCATAATGCCGGTAATCAGCAATGTCCGGCCAAGCGAATACATCGCGTCATTGTCGGTGAACACCTTATGGTAATTGGCGAAGCCGACGAATTTCAGGCGGTCCATATTAAACCCCGCATAGTTCGTAAAGCTCAGATAGAGACCGTAAAGCAGCGGAATCAGTCCGAGTAAAACAAAGACGACGAACCAGGGGGAGATAAATACGTAAAATTCCATCGCTTCCTTAAAGCTTTTCCCGCGGAAGCGCTTCGGCTTGGCGCCAAGCGCGGGCGCCGTGCCGGATGCGGCAGGTCGAATCATCGAGGCTCGCCTCCTTTGTGATGTGCCGGATTTGAAAAGGGGCACCGGAGCGTACTGTCTCCGGTAACCCCCTTGAATGAATCGTTACTCCGGGCTGATCAGATCCTTGCCTTCCGCGATCAGCGTGTTCAGCTCTTCCGTCATCTTCTGCGCGGCTCCGTCTACCGTATCCTTATCGAAGTAGACCGGCGTGAAATATTTTTCGAACACCGAATTCACCGCCTGATAGTTCAGGAAAGGACTGTAAGGCAAAGTTCCTTCCGTGTATTGCAGCTCGTTCTGAATAAAATCGTAATTCAACTTGTCGAACTCGGTCGTCTGCGGCAGCATCGCCGCAAGCGTCTTCGTTCCCGGCAGACCGTAGCCTTCCTTCGCCCGATCCTCTGCGGGTTTGCCGCCGAAGAACCATTCGAACACTTCCCAAGCTTCCTTCGGATGCTTCGAATTTTTGTAGATGACCGCCCCCGTTCCGAAGGCCGTCGGGGAGATTCTCTTGCCGCCCTCCGCCATCGGCGCCGGAGCGACGCCGAAATCGGCCAGCCTGTCCTTGGTCAACTCGTTCGTCTTCAGGAATCCGGAGAACCAATACCCCGCGATAATCATCGCCGCTTTATTGTCGACGAACAGTTGGCCGCCCCAATCGGTTTCCTGGTGCAGCGGGCTCGGACCTACGCCGGACTTGGCCGCATCCACCCAGAAATTCAGCAAATCCTTAACCTGCGGCGTCGTCAGGTCCGCCGAGCTGAAATCGCTGCTGAACATACTGCCGCCCTGCTGAAGCAGTTGAAGATTCATCAGATCCTGGTTCGCCGCCGTGCTGCCGTTAAAGTAAACGAGTCCGTATTGGCTGACTTTTTTGCCGTTCGCTACGGTCAGCTTCTTGCCCAGCTCGACGATTTCTTTCCAGGTCATCGCGTCCGTTGCGCTCGGTACCGGAATGCCTGCGGCTTCGAACATCTTCTTGTTGTAGTAAATCGTAAAGTCCGGCGACCAGTCCTTCGGGAATCCGTAAAGCGGACCCGTGCCTTGAGCCCCTGACGTAACGTCATAGCGGAAGTTGTTAACGACCGGATAGAAATCGTCCGTGTGGAATACAGAGCTCGAATTAAAGTTTTCCGTCAGATCGAGCGCCATTCCCTTCAATACATAACCGGGCAGCTCGTTGGTGTTCGTGCGGATAATGTCCGGTCCGTTGCCGGCCGCCATCATCGCCATCAGCTTATTGTAATCCGCGGATACGAGCTCAACCTTGATGTTCGGATGGGTTTTCTCGAATTCCGCGACCATCTCGCTCGTGAATTCCGTATCGTACATCGTATGGCGGATCACAACGGGTTTGCCGTCGGACGCGCCTCCCTCCGAAGCGCTAGCCGATGCGCCGGCGCTTGGCGAAGCGGAGCCGGAATCCGGCGAGGAAGCGCTATTGTTCTGCGCGTTGCCTCCGCATGCGCTTAGCGCAATCATGCTGCTCACCAAGAGGGTAGATAACAGAGTGGACCGAAACGCTCTTTTCATTTGAATCCCCCTAGAAGTCTTAAGTAAGTAGAACGTTCTACATTTCAAAGTATAGAGCCGCCAGCCGCCGGCAACAACGCGCGATCTTTTTTGATAGGTACACATTTATTTGGGTTTTGCGAGCGGGGGACGGAATTGGGCGGGAGGATGGGGCATTCTCTAAGTGTGCGCAAAAGAAAGAAACCCTAACGTTGTAATAACGCAGGGTTTCTTGGTGGGAAAGCTATATGAACTAGGTATGTTGTTAGTTAGTTTAGAGAACTCGGCGAGCCGTTACGTAAGCTTTCGTCCAGTACTTCGAATTGATGTCGGAGATCATGACGCCTTGGCTGCTGCTGGCATGAAGCATTTTGCCGTCCCCGGCGTAGATGCCGACGTGGCTGATGCCTTTGCCGCCGGTTTTGAAGAACAGAAGATCGCCGACGCTCAAGAACGCTTTATCAACCTTCTCTCCTTTGGAAGCCTGGCTGGAGGAAGTTCGAGGCAGAGAAATTCCCGCTTGATCAAACACGTACTGTACGTAAGAGGAGCAATCGAATGCGGAGGTTTTGCCCGCCGTCGCTCCGAAGCGGTACGGCGTTCCGATATAGTCCTTGCCGATGTCGATCAGGCTTAAAGCTTCCTCCGTCGCCGCGCTGGCTTGAGGCGAAGCTATGAACATTGTTCCGAACAGTCCCGTAGTCGCCAGGCTGCACGCCAACACCAATTTTATCGTAAGTTTGTTTTTCATAAGCTAAGTAAATCCTCCCGGCATCTTGGGATTGCATACAGCATCGTTGCCGGGATTAACTATAGCACATCCGTTTTTACCGAGATTTTTCCAAGGAGAACGCAATCGCCGCCGTTGCGGCTATTCTGAGCTTTTCTTAAAAAACGGTTAGAAAAAATTAATGTTGATTCGCTTTTAACATTTGCGGGTTATACCCCAATTCATTCCATCTGAATCAGGACGTTTGGAATCAGCGATCTGCGGCCGAAAATACAGCGATGGACCGCTAGACCGTCAGTTCCTCATGGCGAGTTTCCGACGTTTCGATCTGGATTGTCGCGTGCTGAATTTTGAATTTCTCTTCGATTGTCCGAATCGCCTGCTGCAAAATCGTTTGCTGATTTGCTTGGTCCTCGACAAGAAGGTGACAGCTGAGCGAATCCATCCCGGACGTAATCGTCCAAATGTGCAAATCGTGGACGTCGAGAACGCCGGGTATGCCGATCAACGTCGACTTGACCGCGCCTTGATCAATCGTTGCAGGAGTTCCTTCCATCAAGATGTGGACGGTATGTTTAATGACGCTCCATGCGCTACGCAGGATAAGCAGCGAGACGAGCACGCTGATGATCGGGTCCGCGATGTACCAGCCGAAAGCAAGCATAACGATGCCGGCAACGATGGCTCCGACGGAGCCTAGAGCGTCTCCGAGCACGTGCAGGTAAGCGCTTCTTAAGTTCAGGTTGTTTTTGACGTCTCCTTTGCGCATAAGGGCAAACGCGCTAAGCAGGTTGGCGATAAGCCCGACAGAGGCGATCAGCAGCATCGACAGGCTGGACACTTCGGGCGGAGCCGAGAAGCGCTGGTAAGCCTCCCACATAATAAATCCGGCAATGACGAACAAGGTAACTCCGTTGAACAGAGCAGCCAAAATCTCAAACCGATAATAGCCGTACGTTTTGTTCGGCGATGCCGGTCTGGCCGCGAACCAGAAGGCGACCAAGCTTAGCGCCAACGCGCTGGCGTCACTCAGCATATGCCCGGAATCCGATAGAAGCGCAAGACTGTTCGTAACGAGACCCCCGACAAACTCCAGCACCATGATCCCCGCCGTGATGATCAGCGCGATCGTTAAGCCCTTTTTGTTCCCGTCTCGATTGCCGTCAAAATGGTGATGATGCCCCCCGATACCGTGATGATGGTGGCCATGATCGTGATTGTGGCTGTGGTCGTGGTTGTGAGCATCGTCATGATTGTGGTCGTGGTTGTGAGCATCGTCATGATTGTGGTCGTGATTGTGAGCATGGTCGTGATTGTGGTTGTGATTTCTACCTTTATGCTGGTCCTGCACGTGTTTGGACATTTTGTATCCCTCGTTCCATAACATATGAATACTTGCTCATATATTATATTGTTGCATCTGATGAAAATTGTCAATAACATTCTCCGCCTAGCATGGCCTATTTCGCAAAAAGTACGACAGCTCCGACGCTTGAAGATACAATAATACAAATTTAGGTTCGTGAGGCGGTCTTATTGGCGGGAATTCGAGAACAGTAACGGGATTAGGTTCGTGGGGCGGTCTTATTGACAGGAATTCGGGGATGACAGCGAGGTTAAGCACGTGAGGCGGTCTTATTGGTGAAAATCCAGGAGCGGCACGGGCAAGAAAGAACCTCTAGCTCCGCTTCGCAGCGGAATTCGAGGTTCTTCCTATAGATATTCGCGAATCTTAGGACGCCAGCTTGGAGCCGTCGATTTCCTGGGTGCCGACTCCCTCGAACCATCCTTTAATCGTGTTGAAATCGTTGGAGAAGGCCAGCGCAAGAATGAGCAGAATGCGCGCGTGCTGAGCGTTCAGGCTGTCGCCGGCAATAATTCCTTCGCCGCCGCCATACATCGTGCCCGAGCCTGTGCGCGTTGTCGTAACGAAGATAACGCCTTTGCCGATCGCCTCTTTGCGCGCTTCGCTCATCTGGGACGAGATGCCGCCTGCGCCCGTTCCGGCGGTAACGATGCCTTTGGCTCCGTCGGCCACGAAGCCCCGAATGGCGCCGCCGCTCATTTCCTGGCCATTATAGGCGATGCCTACGATCGGCAGGTTCTTCTTGGCGATCTTTTTCAGATCAAACGGCGTCTTCCAATTCTCTTCGCCTGCTTTTAATGCCCGTGCAGGAGCGCGGTAAATGCGGATCTCGCTCTCGTCGATGTATCCCAAGCCGCCCATGATCGGCGTTTCGAACGTGTCCATGCGGTGCGCATTCGATTTCGTTACATCTCGCACTGCATGAATCATGTCATTAAGCATTAGGACGGTTCCGAACCAAGTCGTCTTCCCGCTGCCCGCCAGTTTGATCGCATTGTACAGGTTGGCCGGAGCATCCGTGCCGATAACGTCCCAGGGCCGCATCGCTCCGGTAATGACGACGGGCTTCTCGCTCTGTACCGTCAGATCGAGGAAATAGCCGATCTCCTCCATCGTGTCGGTGCCCGTCGTCACGACCACTCCGTCGTAAAGCTTCAGAGCCTCATCGACGACCTGCGACAGATCGTACAAATCGGCGATGGTATATCCGCCGGAGCCTTTGTTGCCGAATTGGTAGACCGAAACGTCGGCGATTTTATTTTTGTCCGGCAGTTGCTTCACCAGATCTTCCATCAGATAGGTTCCGGCTTTGTAATTTTGAAAGCTCGTCTGGTCCGCCGCCTTACCGGCCAGTGTACCGCCCGTAGCGATGACCATGACGTTAGGAAGCGGAGAGGACTTAAATGCGAAGGGAACCGGCGGAATTTTGACGGAGGGAATCGAGGTGGAAGAGCTCACCGCTGCAAACGCGCCACTCATGCCGTTTAGCAGAAGCAGCAAGGCCAGAATCGGAATCATCATTTTGCGAGAAGCACGAGAATAAGACATAAACATTACCTCCACATGTAAGTTTTCAACCAAGAAGCTAATCGAATCTTAATCCAATGTTATATTATATGACAAATACATCACCCGACCAATAAAACGAATTCATCCTTTCATAGCTCCTTCTAACGCCTATTCCCGCCTCGTAGCTCTCTATTTCATTTCATTAATGTAATATTACATAACACAAACATATCACAATAAATTAAAAGGACAGACTCAGGGATTAAAACAACTCATTAGTGTTAGGTTTTATTACATCAGGAGAGGCGCAAGCTCGTATGAGAGTTGGTCAAACGAGATGAAACAAAACGAGGGAGCGAAAGAGGTCGTAAAGCATTCGATCAAATAAGTCTATATAGCCATTTACATAAAAAAAAGCCCCGAGCTCTCCCTCAGGGCTGTTAACTTTATTTCGATTCTTCAAAAGCGCGAAGCCCGAGGGCGATTGAACCGCACAGGCCTGCATTGTCGCCAAGGCCCGGAGCCACAATGTAGTCCACGATGCCGTCGGCATCCAACGCGGACGAAGCGACATACCCCTTTAGCCCGCTTCGCACCTGTTCGTGAATAAGCGGAAACAGCTGTTTCTGATGCATAACGCCGCCGCCAAGAATGATTTTCTTCGGAGACAGCAGCAAAATCGCGCTCACAAGCGCTTGCCCGATATAGAACGCCTCCATCTCCCACGCCGGATGATCGACCGGAAGCTCATGGCCTTTCACTTTCCACCTGGCTTCAAGAGCCGGCCCCGCAGCCATGCCCTCCAAGCAATCGCCATGGTAAGGGCATTTGCCTTCGTACGTATCGTCGGGATGACGACGCGTCAACACGTGACCGCCTTCCGGGTGCACAAGTCCGTGCACCATTTTGCCTTCCGCGTAGACGCCGACGCCGACGCCGGTGCCAATCGTGTAATAAAGGCAGCTATCCAAGCCTTTGGCCGCGCCCCAAGTCGCTTCCCCAAGAGCCGCAGCGTTTACGTCCGTATCCCAGCCGATCGGGACCTCGAACACTTTCTTGAGCTCCGGCAGCACCGGGTAGTTGGACCAACCCGGCTTCGGAGTCGTCGTCACGTAGCCGTATTGAGGGCTTGTACGATCGATGTTAATCGGACCGAACGATCCGATGCCGATCGCCTCCACCTGCTTGTCCTGAAAATACGCCTTCACCTGCGCAAGCGTCTTCTCCGGCTGCTCCGTCGGAAAGCTGATCCTGTCGAGCACTTCCCCTTGTTCATTGCCGATCCCGCACACAAATTTCGTTCCGCCAGCTTCTACCGCACCGATAAGCACTCCGTTTTCCCCCGTTTCAGTTATGTTGATCTAAGGCGTGTATGCAAACCCGCTCAGGGGCATCTTTCACCGCCTTTTCGCCCCCTGCTTCGTCACTTTTGCTTGACGTACCCCCAGTACGCCTTCACAAAATTTCCTTGCACGGAACGAAAATTCGGCAATATCTGCTGTCCTCGGAGTATGCAGACACACCCTAGTTGTCTACCCGGTAAAAATCCACCAACAGAGCCGCGACCGCTTCCTCCGAATTATCGACGCTCACCTGTCGCTGCGGCTTGCCGAACAGCTCGGAGATACGCTCCGGAAACTTCTGCTCGATGTCAAGCAGCTTGATCGCCTCGTCGAACTTCGCCGGATGAGCCGTCGCCAGAGAAACGAATACGCCCTCTCCTTTGCCGCCTGCACGCTCATACGCCGCCACGCCGCAAGCCGAATGAGGGTCGAGCAAGTACCCGTATTTCTCCTCGTATCCGCGGATTGTTTCCAGACATTCCTCGTTGGAGACGCTGTAAGCCGACAAGTCGCGCTGAATACGCTCGACTTCTTCGGCCGTGAACGCAAGCTGACCTTCCGCTTTGAAGCGATTCATGCGAGCGGTCACTTCCGCCGAATCTTCGCCGAGGAAGTAGTACAGATAGCGCTCGAAATTGCTCGCGATCTGAATGTCCATCGACGGGCTGTGCGTGCTCTTGAATCCTTCCGGCTTGTACATCCCTTCGCGAATGAAGCGCTCCAAAATGTTGTTTTCGTTCGTAGCCAGCACCAGTTGATTGATCGGCACGCCCATTTTCTTGGCCAGATAGCCGGAGAAAATGTTACCGAAGTTGCCCGTCGGAACGCTGACGTTGATGCCGCCCGCACGCACGGCCTCCGGAAGCTTCAAGTAAGCGTAGAAATAATACACGGCCTGCGCCAAAATACGCACGAAGTTAATCGAGTTAATCGCCCGTAGATGGTACTTGGCCTTAAACTTCACGTCGGCGAATAAATCCTTAATAATGCGCTGGCAGTCGTCGAAGTTGCCGTTCACCGACAGGTTCAGCACGTTGTCGTCCTGCACCGTCGTCATCTGCAGTTCCTGCACGCGGCTGACTTTGCCGTCCGGATGCAAAATACAAATTTGGATGCCTTCCTTGCCGCGAACGCTGCTGATCGCGGAAGCCCCCGTATCGCCGGAGGTCGCGCCGAGAATGTTGATGACTTCCCCGCGCTTCTGCGCCACGTATGCATACAAATTGCCCATAAACTGCAAAGCAACGTCTTTAAAAGCAAAGGTCGGTCCGTGGAACAGCTCCATCACGCTCAGCTCGTCGCTAAGCTTCGTCAACGGCAGTACGTCAGGGCTCGTAAAGCCGGCATAGCTGTCCGCGATCAGCTTGCGCAGATCGTCATCCGGAATTTCCCCGTTCGTATATAGGGAGAATACGTTAAACATCACCTCTTGGAAACTCAGGCCCGACCAGGCTTTCAATTGCTCTGCAGAAACAGTCGGAATCGCCTCGGGAACGATCAGTCCCCCATCCTCGCCTAGCCCCATCAGGAACATATCGATAAAGCCGATCGGCGCGACTTTCCCTCTCGTGCTTATATACTTCATCTTTGGTTCTCTCTCCTTAAACGCTCAGATGGACTGGTCTAACATTCTTCATCCATTGTGGACGAAAGCGGCCATAATTTCAATAAGCTGTTCGCGGTTATTCGCATACAAGCACCTGACGCGAAAATCGGCCGCCCTTGTTCACCCTGCAGCGGTCCAAAATCTCGAAGCCGGCGGCCTGTATGAAGCGGTCCATCTCTTCAATCGTGACGATGATCGCCCTGGCGGCGAATCGTCTGGCGCTGAGCAGCATAGCCGCCTTCACATCGTCGGAAAGGACGGAACATAGGTTATAAGGCATATCGATAATCGCAACATCGTATCGCCCCTCGATCTCTCGCATATCGCCAAGCGTCACAGACGAAGGGGAGCCGTAACCGAAGTAAGCCAGATTTTCTCGCGCCCCCATGGCAGCCAGCGGATTAATGTCTCTTCCGACGATGTCGATCCCCAGCGACATCGCTTCCAGAAGCACCGTACCGATACCGCAGCACGGATCGATCGCTCGCACGCCGGCCGTACGCGGCACTGCGATATTGACGACTGCGCGAGCAACTCGATTGCTTAACGCCGTTGAATATTGACGAGGCTGATCACGGTGCTTCATCCAATCCGCATTCCCGCGATGCAGCTCCCCGAACAGCCACCGACCGCCAAACCGGGCGAATCCGAATTCCCGCTCCGGGTTCCGCATGTCCGCCCTCCCCCGTAGACGGAAGCCGACCGCTCGTTCCAGCTCGCGCTTGCGCGCGTATTCAAAGCGCCCTCGTTCCTCGGGGTCATCGTTGTCAACCGCCGTCACCTTGAACGTCGCTCCAGCCAGTTCCACGCGCTCCCCCGCCAGTTCAGCCAGTTCCTCCAGCCCGTCGCTCTCGAACAGGACACGAATCCGGCTCTTAATGAACGGACTGCGGCCCGGCTCGACTTCCTCGCAGCTTCTCGTCAGATTAAACCGACAGTCCGCCCCCAACAGAGAGCGCATTTCAAGCAAGCATAAGCCTCGTTCCTCCTCGGTAGAAGCTATCGCATAAAGGCAGTCCGTCAATTCCTATCCTCACCTTTTACGTATCGTTGTCTCCTTATTGTAAAACGAATCCTCCCCAATGCCAAAATACGAGACAACATTGTCACAATCCCTATTGGAATGTTCCGAAAAAAAGAACTACGATAAAAACAGCAACCACCCGAATCGCAACGGAGGAATGCCCTATGTCTTATTTGTCCGTCAGTACCTGGAGCTTGCACCGTCTGCTCGGCCCTCTTCGATGGACGTCTTGGGACGCCGAGGCCGGGGAGCACCGCACGAACGAAGAGCCTCAGCCGGAAGTCCTTTCGCTTCTGGAGCTGCCCCGCGAAGCCGCGCACAGAGGATATGCCGCCGTCGAGATCTGCCACTTTCATTTCCCTTCGAAGGGAAGCGCCTACCTGAAAAGTTTGCGACAAGCCTTCGCCGACGCGGCCGTCTCCTTCGACACGCTGCTGCTCGACTACGGAGATCCGTCGACGACGGACGAAGCTCGGCAGGCCGCCGATGGCCGGCTGTTCCGCGAATGGATCGACATCGCCTCGCAATGCGGAGCGAAGCGGATTCGGATCGTCGCAGGAGAAGCGCAACCTACCGACGAGCAAGCAATCCGCAAATCGGCGCAAACGCTGCGAGAGCTGGCCGAATATGCGTCCGATCGGGGAGTGCGCGTCGTGACGGAAAACTTCAAGGCGCTGACCTCGACCGGCGAGAGTTGCGCCAAACTGCTGAATCTGGCAGGCGACGCCGTCGGCATGATTACGGATTTCGGCAACTACAAAGGCGAAGCCAAGTACGACGAGATCGCGATGACCGCGCCGCGTAGTTCGTCCGTGCACGCCAAGCCCGTATACGACGAGAACGGCATACCGGATGAAGCCGAGCTCATCCGTTGTCTCGAAGCCGTTCGGGGAACGAGCTACGATGGAGCATTCGTCCTGATCTACGACGGTCCGGAAGATATGTGGGACGGTCTGGAACGGACCAAGCGAATCGTAGCGCCGTTCGTATAAAAAGAAGGAGCCCCGTGTCGAACAATTCCGACGCGAGGGCTCCTTGCCTTCTATTCTACGACGGCTCCGCCGGCTGCAAGCTCCTGCCGAAGAAGGTCGACGTCCAGCTCGCCGGGCTTTATGCCCCACCTTGCGGCCAGACCCGCAGCCGTTCCGGCCGCTTGCCCCGTCGCCATGCAGCTCGGCGTCAGGCGCGTCGTTGCAAGCGCTTCGTGGGAGGTCGAGATGCACCGACCGCCGGCCAGCAGATTATCTATGCCTTGGGGCAGCAAGCAGCGATAGGGAATATCGTAAGCGCCGTCGCCTTGCACCCAAGCGGCCTTCACCCCTTTGCCGGAGGGGTCGTGAATGTCGATCGGATAACCGCTGCGGGCGATCGCGTCCGCAAATCTACGTCCTTGAACGACATCCTCCGCTTGCAGCGCGTACTGCCCATCGATTCTTCGCGTCTCCCGAATTCCGATCTGCGCGCCCACGTTCGAGATCGACGCTTTTTCGAAACCAGGCAGTTTGGCCGTCATGAAGTTCGCCACCATCAACACCTGTTTCCGCCCCAGCTCCTCGGCTTCCGTCAAATCCTCAACGTCCAAACCGTTTAGTCCCTGCACCCGGGTCGTATTGACGAGTACCTCATCGGACTCCGGCCCGGTAAAAAACAGCACTTGGTCGCGGTTGATCGGCAAATCCGCCTGCTTCCAATGCTTGAAGAAACCCAACACTCCCGAAAGCGGAAGCCTCTCCAACTCGTCGAAGGGGGTTTTCCCGTAGAATTCGTCGGGATGCTCCAGCATATACCGTTTTACGCGAGCCAGATCCACTCCACGCATCCGAAACTTCATCGTCATCGGCTGGGTCAGACCATCCCCCTCTCGCCCCTGAAGACACGGCGCACCGGCCAGATTGGCCAGATCGGCGTCTCCCGTCGCGTCCACGAATACCTTGCCCTTGACGTCGATTTTTCCCGACTTGGTCGCGAGCCGGACGGATTCAATCCTGCCGCCTTCCGTATAAGCCTCGTGCATCATGCTGTGCAGCAGCAGCTTAACGTCCGCTTCCTTAAGCATATCGACGGCGAGCACCTTGTACATCTCCGGATGATACGGCGTAATCGTATTCGTGAACCCCACCGTATCCCGGAGATGGCCCGGCGAACCGTTCATCGCCGTCAACCGGTCGACGATCTCCTGCGCGATTCCCTTGATAACTTGCTTACCTTGCAGCGTATGGAAGGTCATCCAGGGATATACGAGCGCCGCGGTCGACATCCCCCCAATAAATCCGTATCTTTCGATCAGCACCGTCCTTGCGCCGCTCCTGCCTGCCGCGATCGCCGCATTTACGCCCGCCGGACCTCCGCCGCACACCACTACGTCTGCTTCTATCGTTTTCAAGCCGTCATCTCCTTCGGAACGAACCATAAAATTTCATCTTGATTATGAAGGAGAAAAAGCCTTAAAGTTAGTTTAACTTTTGTTTAAAATAGGAAAACGCAGCTCTACAGAAAAGAGGAAATCGTTAATGCGACGCAAAAAGGTGACGTTGGCGGATCTCTCGAAACAGCTCGGTTTGTCCGTGCAGACCGTGTCCAAGGCACTGACGGGCAAACCGGGCATGTCGGAGGAAACGAGAAGCGAAGTCTGTCGGCTCGCGAGGGAGCTCGGGTATTGGACCAAGGATCAGCGAAACGCGCTGACCTACGAGAGAATTTCTCCTTTTCCGGTCGTGCGACGGCGCTTCGTTCTTCTGCACAACGAACAATCCGTCAACTTTAATCGGTTGCTGCTGGCCGGTCTGCACGATCGTTTCACGGAGTTCGGCCATACCGTCGAGCCTTTGCTGCTTCCTCCGGAACTGAAGCCCAAGGCTTTCGACGGCTGGGCGGACAAAGTCGGTTTGCCGTATGCCGAGGGCGTCTTCATCGCCCCCCGTATGGCTGGCGCGGAGCTGGAGGAACGGCTGCTGGCGCTGGCGATGCCTCGCGTTCTGTTGAACTTTCCACCGCCCGAGTCCAAAGTGGATTCCGTTATCTGGGACGTGCACGAGGCGGTCCATCAATCCGTGCGGCATCTATTGCGCGCCGGACACCGCGACATTTTATACGTGGGAGACGCGGCTTCTCAGCGAGGGTTTCGCTTACGCTGGTCGGCTTTTCAGGAGGCGATGGGCGAAGAGGGGCTTACCGTTAATCCAGAGAGGCATTGCACGGAACGGATGAACGGGGATACCGCTTCATGGGTGCGCGGATTCATCGAACGGTTCAGAAGCTTCCGTCCCAGCGCCGTCCTGTGCGCCATCGACGAACAAGTCGAGCCGGCTTACTATGCTCTGAGAGACGCCGGAATACGGATCCCGCAGGATTGCTCCTTCGTCGGCATCGCGAACGAGCAGACCGACCGGCTGCCGGCGCTGACGCGGCCGCTGCTGCCGATCAAGGAGAGCGGCTACCGCGCCGCCGACCGCCTCTTGTGGCGGCTGGCGAACCCTAATCTTCCTTACGAGCACATCCGGATTCGCGGCGAATTCCATATCGGGAGTACGATGCTTCATGCCGACAAAACGTCGCCTTGAACGACCGCCTTCCTTGCTCCATATCGTTCGGCGTCATCCGAATCGTCCCACTGCACGTTTCCTATTCAATGACAATTTTAAGGGCGCTCGTCTGGCCCGGATAGGATTGGTTAACCATTCCCGTCGTCCAGGCTTTCGCTTCTCGGCCAACAAGCGTTTCGTCGATACTGAGAATCGCCTCTCCGTCTCTATCGATCATTTTCCCGTCTGCGGACAAGCCGACCCAGAACGCTTCTGGATCGTCCGAGTTGCCGTTTTTCTTGTTGTCGTTCACGATCAGCACCCGTCCATTCTCGACGGATTTGATTTTACCGGTTACGGGCGGTTCGTTCTTGCAGCACTCCCAGACGGACAGCTCTAACGGAAACGGTTTGCCCGCCAATTCGAACAGATCGGACTTAAAGGCTTCGACCTCTTCCTCCGTCGGCTCTCGTTCGATATCTCCGTAAGGACGGATCGTCATTATGACGGCCTTCTCGGTCGAATAGACGAGCTGCAATTGAAAGGCATGCTTCTCCTGCAGCGTCTCCCACTGCTCGGTCAGCAAGTTCTGAATCGCCTCCAATCCGTTCGGAGAAGGGGTCGGAACGTTGGACGACATCGCCGACGGCACTGCCGCGGATGGCGACGGGGCATCGGACGGAGTCGAAGACGATGCCTTAGCGGAAGACGGCGAATCGGACGGCGCAGCCGCAGGTTGATCCGAGGCTCCGGCTCCGCAGCCACTTAACAGAATCGCAACCAGCATGAGGGCTATCTTTCTCATTCTTTGAGCAACCTCCCTACTCGAAGACTATTTTCCAACTAAACGGAAAATAGGGCGAAAAGGTTGCACCTCGTCCACTATTGCGCAGTCTGGATGGAAGCAAGCTTCCGCTCTCCCCGCGCATAGAACACGATCGCGCTCACCGCTACGACCGCCATAGTCAAAAACAGCACCTTGCCGTTGTAGCCGCTCAGCAGCATACCGCCGATCCACGGACCGAGAAAATGACCCAGATTCGAAAACGACTGCGCGCCGTAATAAGCGCCTCTCATGTGGTCCGGAGCAATCCGGTCCGTAAGGATGTTGCCAGCGGGGAAGGTCAACATTTCGCCGAAGGTGAACACGATCATCGAAAGGATAAACGTCATCCAGCTGCCCGACAATCCGAAACCGACGTTGCCGAGCGCATAGAAGACAACGCCGATCGCCAGTACGGTCAACGGCTTCAGCCCGTCCGCCCATTTCGTAAAAGGAACCTGCAGCGCGACAACCGTCACCGCGTTAACGCTCATCATGACCGCGAACAGGGCGACCCCGTCGGCGAATCTGTCCCCAACATACTGAGACAGTGTGACCGTCATCTGGGAATATCCGATCGCGGTCACGACGCCTCCGAGCAAATAATACCGCAGCACGACGTCCCGCCTCACAACGTTCCATACCGACGCGAACGTGTTGACCGCTTTATTTTCCCCTTCAATCTTGCGAATCCCGAATTTGTTCAGCAGCAGATATAAGGACAAGGCATAGGCCAAATAGATGCCGCTGGTAATATAAAAAGGAAGCGTGCTGTCGAGAGCCGCGAATAGCGCGCCCAGCAAAGGCCCCACCGCAACCCCGACGTTGATGGCGAGATAGCGCAGCGAGAATACCTGGAACCGCTTCTCCTTGTCGGTCAGATCGGCCATCAGCGCCTGGGAGACCGGTTCGTAGAACGAGCGGCACAGACCGTTCAGCAGGCTGAACAGGAAAAACAGAAGCACGCTGTTGGACATCGCAAACCCCAAAAACACAACTCCCCATCCGATCAACGCTCCGAGCAATATTTTTCTTCTGCCGAATAAATCGGACAACGTCCCTCCAATGAAGCCGCCCGCCATTCCGGCCAACGATCCCGCACCGATGATGGCCCCGATCATAACCGCGCCGACATCCGTATGCTTGGCCAAATAAATCGCGAGAAAAGGCAAACTCATCGACGAAGCCAGCCGAGCCAAAATCGTGCCCAGCAGCAGGGAATGAACAATAGGGTGGTAGGCGCGGCCGAACTCCGCGAAGTTTTTGAACCATTTGTTAGTCATTGTCGGCCACCTTTAAGAGAATGCTACTATCCTACCTAATATCCGGTTCGTTTGCCACTCCCTTTTTTTGCATGCCGCTAAGCAAAAACACCCTAATAGAAAGAGGCGCAGCCTCCTTAACGATAGGAGAATCCGCGCCGTTTCGGTGTGGGAAATGACCGTTTATCCAACCGTCCCGTTACTCGATAAGCCGCAGCATTTGCACGACCAGCCTGCCGTCCCCTGCCAGCTTTTTTTCCCTGCTGCGAAGCTGGGACGAACCGTCTCCGTCGAGAAAAATGCCATCTACGAGCTTCCCTTCTCCGATTCGCTCGAGGATCGCTTCGCGAAAAGCGGCCAGAGTTCCCTTTGTCGAGCTGACGACAAGGTACAAATTGCCTTCCTTATCATAGACGGCTCCCGACCGAAGGCTGGTCTGATCCGGTAAAGGCGCCGCCTCCTCTGCCGTTTGCCGCTCCCAGTCTTCGCCGCGTACCAGACTCATACTAATGCCGCCTTGCGCCCAGAAGCGCGCGCGATCCGATACTTCGATCTCCTTCGCCTGGCGGACAACCTGCACGCTCAGCCGATCCAGAGCGCCGTCCCAGACTAACGTCCCCCTGGCATACTTCACGTTCGCTCCTCCGGAACCGTACCGGCCCGTTTCCCCGTGCACCGGCTCGTCGTTAAGAACGGCCACGCTCAGCAGAGCATCCTCGTAGAAAAAACCGCCGTTAACTCCGTAATGAGGCACGGCCGAAACGTTATTGCGAATGACGAGCGGTTCTATGTTGGACGGCCTCGTCCGTAAAACATGCAGCTCCATGCCGTTAGTCGCTGTCGCCGTTCCATACTCGTACGCCTGCGGCATATTCGCCTCATCGCTGTCGCGGGCCCCTCCGACGGCGCCGACCAGGAACGCAATCGCCGCTATTACGGCTGCCAGCCCTAGCGCCGCAATGCTTGCAATGCCGATTTTAATTTTCACTGTGCTATTCACCGTATGCTAAACCTCTTTTTCCGCTATGTGCCGATCATGCGAATGGAATCAAAAATATCGCTTAGTTTAAAAGATATGCAGGCCATTTTACTAGGGCGTGTATGCAAACTCCGAGGATAGCAGATTATGCCGAATTTTCGTTCCATGCAAGGAACTTTTGTGAAGGCGTACCGGGGGTACGTCAAGCAAAAGTGACGCAGCAGGGGCGGTGAAAGATGCCCCTGAGCGGGTTTGCATACACGCCCTAGGTTATCCGCTTCATACGACTGCACCAATTCGTACCGCGCGCCCTTCAATTATGCAAATTCAAGCGATTAACCTCGTCAAAAGCTTCTCCTAACACAAAAGAAACGCAAGGCAGCTTGTCCGAGGAAACTCGATCGTCCGCTTCGTATATCTCTGCCAGTTCGTAACGCTCGCCTTCGAGTCGATATTGCTCCAGTGTCCGCGTCTCGGGATCGACAAGCCAATACTCGGGCACTTGGTGCTTGGCGTACACCCCGGCTTTGACCACCTTGTCCCGCTTGCGAGAGCTAGGAGACAGAATCTCAACGACCAAGTCGGGCGCACCTTCAACGCCATGCGGCTTAACGATATCGATGCGGCTTCGATGAATCATTAAAATGTCCGGTTGTACCACATTCACCTTGCTTAAAATGACATCAAACGGAGCGTAAAAAATTGCATAATCTGAACGACAGCTTTGTTTCAAAATAAATTCCAATTCAGAGCTTATCGCCTGATGAACCGCCATCGGCCCCGGATACATCAGCTCCAGCACACCGTCGATAATCTCATACCGCTTGCCGTCGTCCGGCATCGCCGCATAATCGTCGTAGGTGACCGGCTGCTCGCGAATAACCGGTTCTTCGTCCCGCTTTTTCTTCATTCTCGGTCCCCCTCACATCGGCAAATTCAAGCGATTAACCTCGTCAAAAGCTTCTCCCAATACAAAAGAAACGCAAGGCAGCCTGTCCGAGGAAACTCGATCGTCCGCTTCGTATATCTCTGCCAGTTCGTAACGCTCGCCATCGAGTCGATATTGCTCCAGTGTCC